>Ga0209948_1000006_pt1 | contig 226255 bp, 182 predicted proteins | sample SalPonR2_C_D2_MG_FD_185709 | JGI IMG/M metagenome (GOLD analysis project Ga0209948, IMG submission 185709) | Salt pond soil microbial communities from South San Francisco under conditions of wetland restoration - Salt Pond MetaG R2_C_D2_MG... ... | reverse complement strand
GGTTGGGGCAGTGACTTTTTATTAATATTGACAAATAATAAGCTTGACTAATAGGAACGTTTGCTAACAATGTATATGAAATCATAGCACCCTGCGGGTTGCTACGCTTCATATACTAAACGTTGTAACACATTATGCTAAGTACAAGGAGCAACTTTTTTATAACCGTAATAGCGAGTCTGTTTTTGACCTCTTGTAATGTGGATTTATGCGATGATGGGAATGACGTAGTCTTTTTTGATGACTTTCAAAACAGACTAAAAATTGACCCTGGATACTTCGAAATGGCATCAGAACTAGACACGGTTGGATTTCGACTTTTTGTTGATTTTAATGGTTTTACCAACGGTAAAAGATTATTCTGCGAGCCTACTAAGTATGAAAACTACTGGACTTATTTTGATTCTGGCTCTAGTCTTCAACTTTCTTTAAACGAGTTCTTGTTTTCATTTGACCTATATTTTAGTGAAGAACGAAATACCTTTTTTATAATACGGGAGGTTGATGGAGAATACTTGTTTTATGACCGATTTTCGAATGATATTCTAGAGGAGTATACTATTGAAATTCTGCCAAGTTTTGATTATAACGGAATTGAATATAGCGACGTGACAAAAATACAAGCCATTGAGAATGGACAGCTTCTTGAGGCACTTATATTTCAACGGGAAAGTGGAATTTTGACCTATCAAAATTTCACTGAGAATTATCAGTATAATCAAATCCAATTGGAATAGGAATAAATAACGTGTTACAACACGGTGTATAATTGATTGCGGGCGGAATTTCCAGCTGAAAATTCCTGCAATCAATTATCTTTAAAATCAGGCGGACATTTTCCGTTGGAAAAGTCCGCAACTAATCATACACGAACCGTTGGCAATAATTAGTATAAATGAATGGGAAGTATAACATATAATTTTTTAACTGAAAGTTATTTCTTTAATCAAGGAGAATTAGATTCAGGATTTAAAAATTATTCAGATGACAAAATCTATCAAGAATTAGAAAAATACAGGAATCATTGTCTGGATAATTTTGAGGAATTAAAAAAGGAAATATCAGAGAATAAATCATCTCTAAAAGTATTTGCTACCATTGACGATATTTCAATTTCGTTTCTATCTCAAACAGCTCTTTATATTCAGCAATTTATTATTAGTGACCCATTATTTAAATTGACAGAGAGGTCAGGAAAACAAACAGAAGTAATGTCAGATTATCTAGGGTTTAACCCTCCTAGCTTAGACAGAGATAAACTCATTTCTGTTTTGAAATTTTTTAAAAAAACCACCCCTTTTATTGCTAATGATTATGTGAAAATTCTTCCTTACAATATCTTTTTTGAGACATCTAAAGAAGTTCCGTTTAGACTTCCAAAAGATTATGACAATGGAATTCTTCCAAAACCAATTCTTGATTTTTTTAAAGAAAAAACTATTGTATCTCCATTAACAAAAATGAAAAATGGAGGTTGGGCAATAATTGATGGAGAGTTAAAACCAACCCGAGCAATCAATATTAGGTACAAGGATTTAGATATTAGAAATGGAGAAATATTTTTCTTATTCCAAACAGAAGTAGTGGATTTTAATGAGGAAACAGGTATCGCTCAATTTCGACAACATTTGCCAGATACACCTCCCGATATTGAATATTTTAATGCTTGGATTACACAATCTGTAAATCAATCTGCTAAAAGAGTCTTTGACAAAATCTATCTAGAAAATATGATTGCAAGTTCAATAGACTCTACCTTTTTATGTAACGACAATTTTACGAGTTCTCTTTTAAATCAAACATTTGAACAAAAGGAAAACATTAAAACTTTTACAGCAAATGAGTTAATAAATTTAGACCTTCCTTTCATTAATAATATTGACCCAAATAAATTAATGGAAATACGGAAGTATGAAGAAGATGTATTTACTAATTTCAGAATAGAATTAGAGCGTAATTTTCGAGAAATTAGAGGGCTAACAGACCCTAAGGACATAATATTAAAAAGGGAAAATATAATTCACGAACTAAATGAGGTTCAACTATCTAAAATTAATTCAAAATTCAGTCACATAAGGAAACAAATCGGAGCAAATGCTACAATATTAACGGGTAGTCTTTTAGCTTCATCAATAACAAATGGCTTTAGTCTTTTGGCTATGATTCATACAATTGCAAAAGGATATAAATCATATAATGATTATATAAAAGACGTAAAAATGAATCCATCGTATATGTTATGGAAATTGAATAAGAAATAACTATTGCCAACACAACCTATAAACAATACGGGCTCAGGTTTTAAACGCCAAGGTTTGTGTATTTTTATGAGGGCGCGAAATCTTTGGGATTTCGCTTTGACACAAAAAAGAAAAAACAAAACCAAAAGATTTCGCTATGTGCGTGGCGGAAAGCAAACGCTAGTTTGCTCCCGTACTGTTCATAGCTAAACCGTTAATTTACAACTTTCCAATAGTATCTTAAAAGGAACCTTTTACAAAACTAAAAACTCGCCACGGGAATAAAGAATGTATTTGAGACTACAAATTCCTTATCGGTAGATTTTGGTATGGAACACGAACTCAAATCCTCGCCTGATACGTGAACAGGTTATAATACCTGCCTTCTGTGGCAATTAATTCGTCATGGGTCCCTTGCTCCGCAATGCGTCCATTTTCAATAACCAAAATCTGATTCGCTTTACGAATGGTACTTAAACGGTGGGCAATAACAAAAGTTGTTCTACCTTCTGTTAGGGTCGCTAGACTTTTTTGAATCAAGGCTTCGCTTTCTGTATCCAAATTCGAGGTTGCTTCGTCTAAAATTAAAATTTTAGGGTTTGCCAGAACCGCTCGTGCAATGGCAATACGTTGCCGTTGTCCGCCGGAGAGTTTTACACCGCGCTCACCGATAAGGGTCTCCAGTCCGTCTTCAAAACGGTCCGTAAATTCATCCACATAAGCCGCTTTTACGGCTGCTTGTACTTCTTCTTCGGTGGCGTTGGGTCTTGGGAATAGAATATTGGCGCGGATAGTCCCTTCAAATAGAAATTCGTCCTGTAAAACGACACCTAAATTTTTACGATAACTATTAAGGTTTACCTTGGACATGTCATTCCCATCAATGGTGATGGTACCTGATTCTGGATTTAAAAAAGTAGCGGCCAAACCTGCAATGGTACTTTTTCCGGATCCAGAACTTCCAACAAGCGCTACCACCGAGCCAGATTTCACCTCAAAATTGATATTGTGCAACACTTCTTTATCTTCTTCATAAGCAAAGGATACGTCGTTGAAAACGATATCTCCTTTTATCTTGTTAAGGATTATAGTACGGTTTTCTTCGTCCGCTTCTGGAGTCATGTTCATGAGTTCTTCTGTACGGTCCAAACCTGCCAAAGCTTCGGTGAGTTGGCTTCCGATATTGCTCATTTGTACAATCGGGGCGACCATCAATCCCAATAAAAAAGTAAAGGTCAAAAATTCACCAATGGTCAGTTCGTCCATCATAATCTTATAGCCTCCAATACCCATGATTCCTGTAGTCGCAATACCTAAAAGAAAAGTAGAGGAGCTGGTCATAAACGCAGTAGCGGTCAAACTCTTTTTTACGTTTAAGAACAAGCGCTCAACGCCTTCCTCAAAAATGCTATTTTCTTGAGCCTCTGCATTAAAACCTTTTATCACCCGAACACCGCCTAGTGTTTCTGTTAGCCTACCGGTAACCTCGGCATTTATTTTTCCTCGATTTCTAAAAATAGGTCGGATTATTTTAAATGCCTTTAGGGCTATTAAAGCAAAAACAGCCAACGGCACAAGGGTAAATAGGGTCATAGACCAGCTTATTTGTAACAACAGAATCAGGGAAACGACAGCCGTAATAGTACCACCAACAAGTTGTACCAATCCCGTACCAATAAGGTTACGCACACCTTCAACGTCCGTCATAATTCTAGAAACCAAAGCTCCCGATTTTGCATTGTCAAAAAAGCGAATGGGAAGGGAAAGTACTTTTTTCTGTACCTGTGCCCGTAGTTCGGAAATTAGGTATTGTGCCTGTACACTTAAAATTTTGGTCAATAGAAAAGAGGTTACCGCCTGCACCAAAATAGCGAGCGCAACAGCTGCCACCAACCACTTTAAAAAATCGGTATCCTTGTTGGGAATAATATCGTCCATTAAGTACTTTAAAGATAATGGAGCTACAAAACTCGCCGCCTTGCTGATTACTATCAATAACAATCCAATAAAAACTAGATTTCTTCTAGGCCAAATAATGGTCTTGAATGCACTTAAAATACTTACTTTTTTCTCTGCCATGTTCCATGTTTCAAAAGAAGTTGCAAGGTAGTTGAAATTAAAGAGAATACGTGTTGTTACTAAAATGTATAACTTGTAATCTAGCTTCTGAACCGTGTAGTATAATTTTAAAATCCAGTTTTTGAAGAGCATCGTTAAAAATTTCCTTATTGTTTATATGCTAGTGTTTCATGGGTTTGTTCATGCTCAGAACCAGTATATGGAACTTAATGCAATTGTAACGGATAGTGCGGGTATTTTCACACAGGCTGAAATTACCGAACTCCAACAAAAACTCACCGCATTTGAAACGGAGACTACCAATCAATTGGTCGTGGTCACCATTGATCAACTTGGTTTTGAAACTATAGAAACCTATGCTAATGGGCTATTCAACCAAAATAAGTTGGGCCAGGAAGGAAAGGATAATGGGCTATTGATTCTTTTTGCAAAGCAGGACAGAGAGGTGCGTATAGAGGTCGGGTATGGTTTGGAACCTTACATTACAGATGCGGTGGCTTCGAGAATCATTAGAAATACGATGATTCCTAATTTTAAGGAAGAGCGTTACTATGAAGGTATTTCTACCGCAGTGGATGAATTGATGCTATTTTTGAATAATCCCGAAGCTCTTGCCGAGTTTAAGGAGGAAATACAAAACAGTGAAAATAGAGATCAATGGATTGGTTACGGATTTCTATTTTTATTTCTTTCCGTTTTTGTAGGCTTTGGAGGTTTTCAGTTCTATAAATCTTATAAAGCTTTAGTTGAAGTTTTTAGAGGGATACTCATTGGGAAGTTAGGTGTGCTGCCAGGAATATTTATGATTTTTGGAGGTGCACTGAGTGCCATTTTTGGATTGGTTTTTATGTTGCTTCCCGTCATGGTTGTTACTTTATCACTTTTTGAGCGGCATGGCCAACTATTTGAATTGGTTTGGAATAGTCCAAAAATGGGTTTATGGTTGTTCCTTCCGTTTTTTGGCATTGCCATAGGTATAGCTATTGTAAAAATTAAATTTTTCAGTTCTGGGAAAGAAGAATTTAATCTTTCGTTATTAAAAAACGATAAAACCTACTATAGAAAAACATTTTCGTCCTCTGGATCTCATTCGTTTGGATCTAGTTCTTCCAGCGGTAGCTCCAGTAGTTTTTCTGGTGGTGGTGGCAGTTCTGGCGGAGGTGGTTCCAGCGGCAGTTGGTAACTTTTTGTACTCCGTAAATTAATGTATCTTCATGGGGTAAAATTATACCTATGAATCGCGTTGCTTACCTATTGATTACCATCTTTTTAATTTCTTGTAAAACCGAACCTCAAGTTGCGGAGCAGGTCGATTACGATTCCATGTCTCTTGCCGAAAAGGCAGAACGGGTAACCATCATCAGAGATGATTTTGGCGTCCCTCATATCTATGGAAAAACGGATGCCGATGCTGTTTTTGGTTTATTGTACGCACAATGTGAGGACGATTTTAACCGAGTGGAGCAAAACTATATTTGGGCTACCGGTCGTTTGGCGGAAGTAGAAGGTGAAGATGCACTTTATAGTGACCTTAGGGCAAAACTCTTTATGACAGAGGAAGAGGCAAAGGAGAATTATGAAAAAAGTCCGGCTTGGCTCAAACAGCTTTGCGACGCCTTCGCCGATGGCGTCAATTATTATCTGGAAACACATCCAGAAGTTACTCCGAAATTATTAACACGTTTTGAGCCTTGGATGCCCATGTATTTTAGTGAGGGCAGTATAGGAGGCGATATAGAGCGTATTAGAACAAGCAAGATAAAAGCTTTTTATGAAGGGAATATGGAAGTTCCTGTCTCGGAACTCATTGCCATTCAAAAAGAAGAAGAACTGGCAGAACCACAAGGTTCCAATGGTATTGCTATTTCGGGCGATTTAACGCAATCCGGTAATGCGATGTTATTGATCAATCCGCATACGTCTTTCTACTTTAGAGGCGAAGTACACGTAGTTTCGGAAGAAGGGTTGAATGCCTACGGAGCGGTTACCTGGGGGCAGTTTTTCGTGTACCAAGGCTTTAATGAAAAGACCGGATGGATGCATACCTCTACCTATACCGATGTAATGGATGAATTTAAAGAGAACATTACCAGATTGGATGGTAACATACTATATCAATACGGGGAAGAATTAAGACCTGTTGAAGTCTCCGAAATTAGGCTTAAATATAAAAGCGAGGACGGTATTAAGGAAAAAATGTTTCCGGCCTATAGAACGCATCACGGTCCCATTACCCATATGGAGGATGGAAAGTGGACGGCTTCTGCTATGATGTGGGAACCCGTAAAAGCGTTAGAGCAATCTTTTGTGCGTACCAAAAAGGATGGCTACAAAGGGTTTCGGGAGATGATGGATATTCGCACCAATTCTAGTAATAACACGGTGTATGCGGATGCAGAAGGAAACATAGCCTATTTTCATGGGAATTTTGTCCCTAAGCGCGATGTAAGTTTTGATTATTCCAAGCCTGTGGACGGCTGGAACCCTAGGACCGATTGGCAAGGCTTACATACCGTGGACGAAAATATTTTGGTACTGAACCCAGAGAACGGATGGATTCAAAATTGCAATTCCACACCCTATACATCCGCTTTGGAATTTAGTCCAAAGAAAGAGGATTATCCTTATTATATGTCCAGAGACCAAGAGAATTTTAGGGGTGTTCATGCAATTTCACTTTTAAAGGATGTTAAGGATATCACTTTGGATAGCTTGATTGATTTGGCCCATGACCCTTATTTACCTGCATTTGAAGCTTTAATTCCTGGTCTGATAAAAGCGCATAACGAATTTGATGATAAAAATCCAAAGTTTTTGCGTCCTATGGCCATTTTGGAAGAGTGGGATTTTAAAACAGCCAAAGAATCCGTTGCCATGACTTTAGCTCATTTTTATGGAATGAGGTACTATCAAAAAGGGAAATACCCTGATGGACTAAATGCGATGGAACGTATGCAATATTGGGGTAGTGAACCTGGCGAACAACTGACGATTTTTGAAGAGGTGTTAGATCAACTTACAGCCGATTTTGGCACCTGGGAAATCCCTTGGGGAGAAGTGAACCGATACCAGCGGTTGAACGGGGATGTACGTCAGCAATTTGATGATAGTAAACCAAGCGTTCCGGTAGGTTTTGCATCCGGTACTTGGGGGGCACTTGCTGCATACGGAGCCCGTTACACTGCCGAAGGTGCTAAAAAGCTATACGGTACCAGGGGAAATAGTTTTGTTGCTGCGGTGGAGTTTGGTGATAAAGTAAAAGCAAAAACCATCTTGGCTGGAGGTCAAAGCGGTAATCCCGATTCGCCCCATTTCGATGACCAGACCCAAAAATATTTGGATGTGGATTGGAAGGACGCTGCCTACTATAAGGAAGATGTGCTCAAAAGAGCTCAAGAAACGTATGCGCCAGGAAAGCGGGACTGATTTTTATGTATAGTAACAGGAACAGTGATTTCTACTTCATTTTTTTTATTCAGATACGGTTTGTTGTATGCAATTGGGGGAAGTATATAAGATTTCTAATACTACTTTTTAGCTTTGTACTACTTGGTTGTTCCAGTGCAGTAACAATTGAGCGTATTGATGGTTCTAAAATTGAAAAAGAGGAACTGACGAGGAAAATTGGCTCTCTTGTAGCGATAGCAGAGGTTCAAGGATTGGCCATTTCAATTTTTAACCATAATGAAGCAGTATATCAAAAGGCTTTTGGATTTCAAAATAGTATTGATAAGGATACCTTGACCGTGAACTCAATATTTTACGGAGCTTCGTTGAGTAAAGCTGTATTTTCTCTTTTGGTTTTGCAGTTGGTAGAAGAAGGTAAAATAAATCTTGATACGCCACTCCAAAGTTACTTGAACAAACCTTTGCCTGATTATGAATTTGATCGTGAGTGGAAAGGATACAAAGATTTGAAGGAGGACGATAGGCATGAACAACTAACGGCTAGAATGTGCCTTTCCCATACCACGGGTTTTCCTAATTGGAGATTTCTGACTAAAAGTGGCTTCGATATAAAGGGAAAGCTTCATTTTCTTTATGACCCTGGAGCTCAATACAATTATTCTGGAGAAGGTTTTTCGTTACTTCAATTTGTTTTGGAAAAGTTAACGGGAAAGGGGCTTGAAGAGATGGCCCAAGAAAGAATATTTCAACCACTAGGCATGGATCGGACAAGCTATCGCTACGTGCTGAGTGAAAAATTTAAAAGTCAATATGCCTACGGACATGATAAAAATCAAATAGTTTTTCCGTTTGACGAAGCAGATGAGGCTGGGGCGGCGGGTAGCCTTGGAACCACGTTAATGGACTATTCTAAATTAATAGAAGCTGTGTTGAACAAAAAATTGTTGAGCAAAGGACTATATGATGAACTGTTCACACAACAAGTACGGATTACCAGTAAACAACAATTTGGCCTTAACGCTTCGGAAGAAACAAATGAAAATAGGGATATCAATTTAGGATATGGCTTAGGTTGGGGCTTATTAGAGTCGCCCTTTGGTTTTGGGGCTTTTAAAGAAGGGCATGCTGAAGGATTTCAACATTACTCCATTCTTTTTCCAGAAAATGGGATAGGGATTTTAATTCTTTCCAACAGCGACAATGCGGAAAGTATCTTCAAGGAATTGTTAGAAATCAGCATTGGCGATAGGTTTACGCCATGGAAATGGGAAAACTACATTCCGTTCGATAACAATTAAAAATTGGAGGCGTCAAGGAAACACATGGTTCGACGATTTTCTTTAAAGAGAAGCATCTACAGCGAAAGGCTTTCTTGGAAAAATTGACTCGGATATTATTAAGTTGATGTTCGATCAAAACCTATTAGGCAAGTTCTATTCCTTTGTAACTATCAACGAAGCCTTTGACCCAGAAGATAACAACCATTTATTTGAATACAGTAGGTTTCCTTTATCGTTGTAAACATCTACTTGCGCAGTATTCGGTGCAGCTGAGCCATGATTCAGCGCTTCGAATTCAATTCTGTTAAAACCGGATTGTAAATCAACATTAATACCCTTAAACCCTGCGGTTAACAGCAGGTTATGTTCCACAACCACATCGTTTACCCAAATTTTAACCCGATCACCATCTACGTATTCATGGTCTCTGCAAACAATTCCAATAAATTTACCTTCACTTTTTATATCACCTAAATACTGATCAGGAAAATACTGCCCTGATCCTCCCAAACGCTCTCCAGGACCAATTCGCGGGTCTATTTTGAGCCCATCACCAGCTTGCACCAATTCTTCGTCCGGCAACATTTTAATAGGTTTCGGTTGGTTTAAATCCAAGGAGACGGGTTCCTTAATTAAAGAAGGCATATTAAGCAAGGGGCTTTTTTTAGTTGGCCCAACGGGGTCTTCTTTTTTTATAGCACCAATCTTTAACGGCTTTTGCGTAGGCAAGTCGGTCTGCGATATCGCAGCTGTACTGTACAGGAGGCAACCCAAAAATAGAGAAGTGTATTTATTCATTATATCCTTAAAAATTCAAATAAAGATAACAAATACCCTGCCACAGGGACTTAAGAGCTTGTTAAATTGTTAAATTTTCTATGATGGTGTTTGTGATGAGTTGGTGCCCGTTTTTGTTTGGGTGAATGGGATCTTCGGAATAGCATTTGTTTTTATAACGTAACAGGGGTGATTGGATATCTATTTTTCCCAGTATAGTCTCATGATTACTGTTTAGTACAATCTCATGAAATCTCTTTAGCACTTCTTCTTGGTAGTTTGGATATGGGTTTTGATAGCCATAGTTGTTTTCTTCTGGACTCGGAATTTTGGCATCGTTTACAACTTCCAAAACTAAAGGTGGTGGAGTTAGCAATATGGCTTTTATTCCTTTTAGTTTTATTTTTTCTAAAAAGGAATATAGGCCAATGGTGTAACTATCGAATAGTTCCTGTGAAGGTTTTCCATAGATTCCGCAGTTAATTCCGTAACAGAAAAATATAATATCTATGGGTTTAGTTTTAAGTAAAGTATCCAACCGTTCAAAAAGGTAGGGCCTTGGGCCAGGATGCTCCTTTTCTGTGAGTCCCGTAATCGTCTCACTGCTTTTGCCCCAATTCAAAAATGTGAGCTCTAGGCCGGGATGGTTGGTATCTACATAATCCTGTAGCATTTGTACGTAACCATCTTTTGTAGCTGTAATACTATCGCCTAAACAAGCAATAGTTTGCCCTTTTTTTAAGAGAATTCTATCGGGAGTGTTACAATTCCAAAGTAATGTGCCCAAAGAGGCCATGGTGGAAGTCTGTATAAAGGTTCTTCTGCTTATGCCCATGTATTGGTTAAAAATCGTATAAAATTTTTATGCATTATGTTTTCAATATCTTCTGTAGTATATCCTCTACCTGCAAGCATTTGCGGTATTTTTTGTAAATCGGCTATCGTATCTATATCGGAAGGGCCTTGTTCATTTCCGAAACCTCCATCCAAATCACTACCTATACCTACGTGCAAAGAATTCCCAGCTAATTGACAAATATGATCTATATTTTGGACCGCATGTGCCAAAGTAACGGTTGTGTTTGTTGGATGCGAAACACCCCGCTCCCAGTTTGGAACCAACATAGTTGCATCGAATACCGTTCCTATGACCGCTTTTCTATTGATAAGCTCCAATAATTGTTCATCTGTAAACTGACGGTTGTGGTTTACAAAAGTTCGACAATTGTTGTGACTAGCCCAAACGGGCCCGTTATATACCTTCATAGTTTCCCAGAAACTTTGGTCGCAAAGATGTGTGGCATCCAGGATGAGGTTTAGCCTTTCAATTTCTTTGAGCAGTTCTTTGCCTTTAGTTCCTATACCACCTACGGAGTTTGTTCCAAACGCATAGGTGCCCGGGCCGTAATGTGCTGGTCCTATCGCGCGCAACCCCTGCTCATAAGACTTTTCTAGATAGTCCAGATTAACTATGGAATCCGCACCTTCCAAACTCAAAATATAGCCTATGGGTGTGTTTTCACTATCATTTTTCCAATTGTTTACCTGTTTTTCAAGTTCTATAGTATTGGTAATCTGTATGAGCTGTTGCTCCGCCTCCATTGCCCTGTACCAAGCCAATTGCCCTTGGGTCTGTGCCCATGCTTGGTGTGGGGAATGCCAACCCGGTAAGGGGTTCTTGGTATGTACATATCGAGCTATCTGCGTTGCTACACAAAGTCCTATATTTCCTTTACGCATCGCACCCAAAGAAACGGTATTGTTCCCGCGGTCCGGCTTGTCTACCATTCCTATTTCGCTTTTTCGTATCGCTTCTATAGACCATCTAAGATCACGGTTCCACTCCATGGCGTTCATGGACAGGTCTAAATGTGCATCAAAAATAAACATACTTAAATGGTGAGTTTTTGGTTACGGGCAACAACTTTCCATTCTTTGGTAACGACTCCGTTTTCTACCACGAGCATACTATCATATTTTGCTACAGTAGGGCAAATATGCATTGGTATTGCGTAGTGCTCGTCTCCAATATTATGAATTTTGAGGTTGTCATATTCCACAACCAAGTGTTCTTCTGATTGTTTTATTTGCTTTTCATGTTCCAAGGTTAGAAATTTAACTCTAGGAAAATCCATTTCCGGAGCAATAGATTTGTGCCCCAGATCAAAGCATAAAATCCCAGTTTTTGGTTTACTGATAATCCGTGTAAACAAGATTGCTGCCGGAAGAAAATCCATCTCTGGAAAAAGTCCGCCATAACCCGCATCCCAAAGTAAGGTGGTGCCAGGGCTGGCAATTACATTGTCCCGTTTGCAATGAAACGGAAAGGTAGGCGAACCTCCTGCAACGAGAATAGGTGCTGGGAGTCCAGCCTTTAGAATTTCGTTTTTAAGGTCGAGAACAGTGTTGAAAGCTTTATCACACTCAACTTGTCTAATTGCTACGTCGGGATTTCTCAAGTGTCCGTCGTAGGTGTGTAAGCCCATGCTTTCCAAGTTTGGATGTTCCGTAATAGCTGTATAAAGTTTCAGGACTTCTTTGCCCGGTGCAATTCCAGTACGGTGCATCCCCACATTTAAATCGATGTATAAACGTAGGCTTATGTTATCTTTTTCTGCAAGTTTTCCCAGTTCGCCTGCGGTTACTAAATTGTCTACTAGGGTAGCGAATGTTATGATAGGGTAGGCTTTTATCAATTTGATCAAGCGCTCTTGGTTTGCTCCAACGGGCTGCATAGCCAAAAGGATATCGGGAGCCCCACAATTTGCTAAAAGTTCTGCTTCGGCTATTGTTGCGCATTTGAACTTGGTAATTCCTTTTTGCAGCTGCATACCTATAATTTCAGCATTCTTGTGTGTTTTGATATGTGGCCTTAGGTTTTCGGGTCCTCCTGCCATGCGTAACATTGTATTTATATTATATGAAATCCTTTCAGGATATACCAATAAGGAAGGGGAGATTAAAGTTTCTGTTTTAGTAACACTATACCATGGATCCTTGCTCATATATTTTTATTTATGAAGTTCGAACATTGCTTCAATTTCCACCGCGATACCGCCAGGTAACATCATGCCCACCGCACTGCGAACTCCGACGCCATTTTCTTCGCCAAATACATCTGCCATTAGTTCACTATACCCATTAATAACGAGAGGATGGTCGCCAAAATCGGGGGTACAATTGACCATACCCAAACTTTTGACGAGTCGTTTGATACGATCTATGTCACCAAAATGAGTGGTGATGGTTGCAAGCATCGTTAATGCGGTTTGGCGGGCAGCGGCTTTCCCTTCTTCGAGTGTCAAATTATCACCAACACGACCAACAATTAAGCTGCCGTTGGTACGCATACATCCCTGCCCGGAGACATATAGAAAATTATCTGCGACCAATACAGGTTTGTACAGTCCGGCCGGAGGTGGTGCAGGTGGAAGGGTCAGTCCAAGTTCTTTTAATCTTTCTGAAGGTTTCATATGTCGTATTTATTATAGGTTTAATTTTATTTTCGCTTTATAGTAGTCATTTCTACTGCTGATATTTATGTTGTAAATATCTAGAAGTAAACTCCCTCCTTTTTGAAAAGGGCTTAGAGAAGGCTTTCACACAAACATATCCAACACCAATACACCTAACAATCCCATAATCCCAACGGTAGTTTCCATCACCGTCCACGTTTTCAGGGTATCCTTTACAGACAGATTGAAATACTCTTTAAAAAGCCAAAAACCACTATCATTCACATGCGATAGCATTAGACTTCCCGATCCAATAGCGAGTACCATAAGTTCAGGACTAACATTTGCCCCGCTTGCCAAAGGAAGAACAATTCCCGCAGCCGTAAGTCCGGCTACTGTAGCAGAACCTACACAGACTCGTATTATGGTGGCAATTAACCATGCCAAAATCAATGGGGAAATAGCCGAGCCTTTTAGCATTTCACCAATGTATTCGCTAACACCGCTATCTATTAAAACTTGTTTTAATGCACCTGCTCCAGCAATAATGAGCAATACCATCGTTATTCCCGTTATGGCGTTCCCAACAGAATCCATAACGGCTGTCATTTTTTTCCCCCTTGCTAATCCTAACGTGTAGATGGCTACTAATACGGATATCAACATAGCTATAACTGGATTCCCAATAAACAATAGTATTTTGAGTATAGCCGATCCTTCAGGAAGCGACAAGCTTGCTACGGCCGCAATACCGATTAAAATAACCGGTAACAGTGCGGTAAAAATACTTATGCCCGTACCGGGCATTTCCTCTTCGTTTAAGATAGTAGGATTAATAAATTCTTTTAGCGGAGTGGCATTAATATTCTTCATAGTCCTAGACAGCAAAGGCCCTCCTACGATAATCGCCGGTATAGCGACCAATATTCCATAAAATAATGTTTTTCCAATATCCGCTTGAAATATCTCTGCTATCGCGGTGGGTGCCGGATGAGGTGGTAGGTAGCCGTGAGTTACGGATAAAGACGCCAACATGGGCAGTCCTACATAAAGTAAGGGAAGTCCAGTAGCAGCGGCAATCGTAAAAACCAGTGGAATTAAAATAACGAAGCCAACGGAATAGAACATGGGTATTCCCACAATAAAACCAGTAAGTACTACCGCCCATTGAATATTTTTTTTCCCAAATTTCTCAACCAATTTAGTGGTTATGCGTTGTGCCGCTCCACTATCTGCCACCAATTTCCCCAACATGGCGCCCAAACCAAGGATAATGACCAAAAAACCAAGAATATTACCGATTCCTTTCTGAATGGAGTCTACCACGGCTACCGGTTCCATACCCTCCGCAATTCCAACGAATAGAGAAACAATGATGAAGGTTATGAATGGATTTAGCTTAAATCGGGCGATGAGGATAAATAACAACAGTATTCCCGAAATAACAATAAGCAATGGCATAAAAGTAGTGGTTGATTAATTAGTCTTCTAAGATACCACAAAAAATTACGCATCTAAAAGGTAATGTTGGTACTCTTTAGAGAGTATATCCTGGTTTTACGTTCGTTTTTCAATATAATCGGACAACTGCTGCGGCCCTTCTAACAAGACCCGAACTACTTTAAGCGTGCCATCCTCATCAGTTTCTATTTGCCACTTAATCAAGGAAATTTGACCATTTTCAATTTCTATACCGGTAATGCTTCTGGGGTGAACACAACTTCCATCATTAAAAAAGGGAATAGCTCCGGGCTCCGGAAAACGAGGTCTGTGGGTATGGCCTACGATGGTAACGAGGAAATTGTTTATTACAATCCATTTTTTTATGCGGCGTTCCAGTTTTATGAGTTCGGTATAGTTTTTTGCCGGGCTAGTAGGGTCGGCAATTCCCCAGACCTGCAAGGGTTTCCATAATACTCGTACCAGAAAACGTCCCCAGCGCCAAAAGGTATAGTTCCACCAATCGGCTTGATGTCCGTGGGTCAAGAATAGTTCTTGTCCGGTTAGATTATGCTCCAACACAATGGCCTCGTTATATGTTATACCTTCAAACAATTCTTTATCCGTATCGTCTATGGGTTCAAAATAGCTAGAGAGGTGTTTGTCTACATAGTCCTTGTCCTTGTAAACCATATCATGGTTGCCCCAAATCATGTGTAGCCGTTTCTCTAAATGAAATTTTCGTAGCAGTTTAAACACATTTTTATGCGCTTCAAAAACAGATTCAAAATTTAGGTTCTCCCATAGTTCGTCCCCGTCGCCCAATTCACAATAGTCGAACCCTTCTTTGAGGTAATGACTTAGGGCATGAAAATAGATGTTCCGGTTGTTTGCGAATTCATCTGCAAAACTATTGTCGCCTCTATGGCAATCACTAAATAGAATAAATTTAGAGTTGTCATCAAAAGGGATGCGTTTTGCGTTTTTATAAGCTCTGGAAAGTCGCTGGGCAGATGACATTATTTAATTTTATATAAATATCCGAAAAAGTGAGTAATGCGGACTGTAAACTTTTAACAAATAACTAAGGTAACTTTTGTAATTTTATAGGCATTTGGAGGACTAAAAAGGGTATGAAGCAAGTTAAGGATAAAATAATGCCGTTAAAACCGCTTATCAGTTTTGATAAACTTTTAACGCGTTATGACGATTTACTAGATAGCAAGGATGAAATCTTGGCGAAGCATGCCAATGAAGTGCTAACTGCACAGGCCCCTTATCCGGAACTGCGAGATGGTTTTGATGATCTCTCTATCTTACAAACGCATAAGGATGTGATACGGCTTATTCTTCAAGATGTGTTTTCACTTTTATTGAGCGACAATGAAATTAAGGCAGCTTCCTTACCTTATTTCGACGTCCTTTTTAACCCTTCCAACAGGTTTCAGAAAATACTTAACGAGGCGGGGCCAGATTTTAGACCAAGTATACGTAACCAGGAAATAGGTCTGGATTATATTTTAGGGTGTATTGTCATATTAAACTTCCATTATGGTTTCCATTTGGATTTTAGAAGGCCTTTTTTTTATGATATTCCTGATGCGGAAGGAGTCATGCGGCACTATAGGATTTTGTACAATGCGGATTTTTTAGATTTGATACCAACAGATAAAGCTAAGGATTTATCACAAAAGGATGTAGACGAACTATTGGCGAGTCCGTATGACGAAAAGCTTTGGATGGAAAAAATACCTCCAGAGAGTTTTATATCCAAAGGTTTCGTAATAAGTAATATGTTCGACGTAACTGCCGAGCATGCCATCTCCGAGATGAAATCCAAATTAATCGCTAATGATCAAAAGGGAAGTGAAAATTTTGTGGTCGATTTACAGGAAACCTTTAGCTCGTTCTTTAAATTACCGGATATTAAAGTCGGTTTTGTAACCTATAACGCAAATGATGCCAGGTTTGAACCTGTTTACGGAAAAGGTATTACCAGTTACATTCTTAATGGTAAAGATCACAAAATCTGTGATGAGGCGCTTTGCCAACATTCCTATAGCAACTTAATACGGCAAAACACTTATTTTTCAATAGCGGATATTACCAAATTAACAGGTGAGACCTACGATTTAGACCCCTACAAAAGTTTAAGGGAACAAGGCTTAAAGAGTGCTATTTTAGCACCTATTGCTTTTAATGGAGAATTATTAGGAGTTTTAGAAATAGTGTCGGCAACCAAGAATGTCCTTAACGGTGTAAATGCCAAGAAGTTGGATGATGTTATGCCCTACATTGTTTCTGCGGTTGTGCGATCTAAAATTGAGGAGGAAAATTTAATAGATGCCGTAATACAAAACGAGTGTACTTCTGTGCATTCCTCTGTATATTGGAAGTTTAAAGAAGAGGCCAAACATTTTATTAAAGATCAAATAGAAGGAAAGCAGCCTTCTTTTAAGGAAATTGTCTTCCAGGATGTACACCCCTTATACGGGCAGATAGATATCAAGGATTCTTCAAAAGCACGAAACAAAGCTATACAAAGGGATTTGATGATTCAGCTTTCTCAAATTTATGATGTTTTAAATCTGATGTATAAAAAGAACCAACTCCCCATTTACGAGGAATTGATGTTCCGTGTAACAAATTATTTGGAGAGCATAAAGGAAATGCTCTATACGAATAGTGAGCAGTCTATTTTTGAGTTTGTAATGGAAGAAATAACCCCAGTATTTTCCCATTTAAAAAAATCGGATTCTGAAATCAGTAAACACATTCTTTCTTATGAGTCAGGTATCGACATAGGTACAGGATCTTACTACGATCATAGAAAAAATTATGACGAAAGTGTAATGCTCATCAATGAGAAGTTAGCGGTCCTTTTGGATAAAAAACAGGAGGAAGCGCAATTGATGTTCCCACATTATTTTGAGCGCTACAAAACGGATGGTGTAGAACATAACATGTATATTGGTAATGCTATTTCTAAAAATAAGGATTATGACCCATTGTACTTACATAATCTGAGACTTTGGCAACTACAGGTGATGTGTGATATGGAAAATGAGCATTACACCTTAAAACCAGAGTTAGCAGTACCCTTGGATACTGCATCCCTTATATTGGTTCATAACACTCCTTTGTCCATACGTTTTCGGATGGATGAGAAGCAATTTGATGTAGATGGTACTTATAATGCACGTTACGAGGTAGTTAAAAAGAGAATAGATAAATCTTTTATAAAAGGAACTGGGGAGCGGCTAACCCAGGCTGGCAAGATGACTATTGTTTATTCTCAAAAAAAGGATGAATTGGAGTATTTACGCTATATAAAATTTCTAAGATCAAAAGGCTATTTTACGGATACGGTAGAAATTGTAGAACTGGAGGGCTTACAAGGTGTATCCGGTCTTAAGGCGATACGCGCCGAGATTTTATACAAAACAGATAAAACTGCGGAAAAGACGTATACGTACGAGGATTTAATGAGTACCTTAAAAGATTAAGGTAATACACTTAAGGCCCTATCCGGCCCAAGAAACTTTAGGGATATACCAAATGCTATTACAGATACCACCATCCCGATCATAAAAATAGTGTAGGTCCATCGCAGCAACTTATACTTTTTATCAAGAACAAGCCCTAAAAAGTAAAGATCCTTGGTTAGTGAGGAATAGATATAATCCTTGTCTTTAATAAGCTCGTTTATGGCCCATTCGTAATCGGGTAACTTCATTTTATGGAAGTTACCAAAGAATAAAAGGTTTACCTTTTTTTTGGCTACGTCATCCTTCGTGAAAGAACCACTGGTAACATTTGGTCTTGTAGCTAAAACGGCAAGTACCATGGATATGATACTGAACGCTATAAATATAAAAGTTGGATATATAAGGTAGTCGTTAGAGGGATTGTCCAGTTTAGGAATAAGGTTGGATATGGCCAAGGAAATAATTATGGCGTTTACCGACAGCAAAATATTAGCCTTGGTATCGGCAATATCACTCAGTGTAATATGATTTTTAATGGTAACCCGGAAAAGAGTTTGTATACTACGATCCGGGCTTTCACTTTTGTACTTGGCTTTTAACGCTTCTTTTTTTGCAATATCCTTTTCTGTTTTTTTTTCTTTAATCAGGCGTCTGAGGTTTTTGTCTTTTTCCGTTTGCCAGTTTTCTTTGGCGTATGCAGTATAGTAGCGATGTTCGGTGCGGAACATTTTAATATTTTCTTCTACCCATTCTTTGTGCGTGTAAGATGCAATACCAAGTAAACTAAGCTCTTCTCGTAATAACTCAGAAGTTTCTAGATAACTTTTTTGCGCAAAGTGCGATGAATCTGCATCGCGTAGTATCTCTTCTAGAATATTTGTCGGTTCTTTAAATCTTGCAGTGGCCATAATGCAAGATGCTACCTTTGATATCATTTTAGGGTTATATCCTTCTTCTGCTAAAAAGGCCTCCGTTATATTTTTGCTGCTGGTTTCATGGTCTTCGCTACCTTTGGTATAACCTGTATCGTGCAGCCATGCGGCTAATTCTAAGGCTTCTTTTTCTTCATTTGAAAGCGGTACGGAGTTCAATAATTCTTTAGTACTTTTAACCACTCTTAGCGTATGTCGTAAATTATGGTATAGATAGTCCTTGCTTAAATCATTGGATAATAATTCAGCCACAAAATTTTTAGTTTTCTCGAGGATTTCCGACATACCATATAATAAGATTCCAAATTACAAAAATTAAAACGTAGGAACATCGATATGAAAAAAAAGTATAGCGTTTTCGCACTTCTACTGATCTTGACCGGCTGTGCTACCTACACAAGTAAATATAAAAGCATACAACATTCAAAAGATGTTACGGTAGATAAAGAAGTGTTGCATACTTTTTATCTTATTGGCGATGCGGGCCTGTCTCCTATTGGCAGTATGAATCCTGTTCTAAAAACTTTTAAAGAACGGTTAGACACAGCCGGTGAAAATAGTACGGCTATTTTCTTAGGCGATAATATATATCCAGCAGGTTTTCCAGACCCAAAAGATTCGACCATAGCATATCTAACGGCTAAAAGTCATTTGGATGCTCAGCTAAAAACATTAGTTAACTTTAAGGGAACACCACTCTTCATTCCCGGTAATCACGATTGGTATAACAAAGGTTTAATAGGCCTGGAACGCCAGGAAGAGTATGTACAGGAAACGTTATCCAACAAAGATGCTTTTTTACCCAAGAACGGCTGTCCTTTAGAGGTAGTGAACGTGAACGAGCAGCTTGCTATAATCGTCATAGATACGGAGTGGTATCTTACCAATTGGGATAAGCATCCCAAAATGAACGACAAGTGCGAAATAAAAAGTAGAGAAAAATTCTTGATAGAGCTAGAAGATGCTATTAAGGATAATATGCAAAAAACTACCGTAATTGCGTTACATCACCCTATGACCAGTTATGGGCCACATGGGGGTCAGTTTTCTTTGAAACAGCAACTATATCCTTCTGCCTTGCCATTTCCGGTGCCAATTTTAGGCACTTTTGTGAACGTTTTACGAAGAACATCAGGCGCATCCATAGCAGATTTACAGAACAAGAGATATAATCAACTATCTAAGCGTATTACCACCTTGGCGCAATATTCGGAAAATGTCATTTTCGTTTCTGGCCACGAACATACCTTGCAATACATTGTAGAGAACAATACGCCGCAGATCGTTAGTGGGTCCGGGGCCAAAAAAGGAGCAACAAGATTGCTGAACGGAAGTGAATTTTCTACAGGAAAAAGAGGATATGCAACATTAGAAGTTTATACCGATCGCTCTTCCCGGGTGCGTTACTTTGGATTAGGGGAAGATGATAAAGAAATGTTTCTTTTTACCGCTCAAGTACTTCCTGCTGTTAATTCTAACACCGCTATGCAGTATGATGAGGACTTTCCAAAGAAAGTGGCAGCTAGTGTCTACTCTGAAGAAGAAGTAGAGAAAACGGGTTTCTTTAAATGGGTGTGGGGAGAACGCTATAGAGACTATTATGCTACTAAAGTTCTTGCCCCAACGGTTCGTCTGGACACCTTGTACGGTGGCTTGGTACCGGTAAAAAAGGGTGGGGGGCATCAGTCAAAGTCCCTGCGACTACGAGATAAAAGCGGTAAGGAATATGTAATGCGAGCCTTAAGAAAAAGTGCGGAACTGTATCTACAATCCATGGCATTTAAAGATCAATATATGCTGGAAGATTTAAAGGAAACCTTCACTCAGGATATTATGGAGGACTTCTATACGGGAGCACATCCATATGCGCCTTTTACTATTGGTAAATTATCCGATGCCGTGGGGATTTTGCATACCAATCCGGTACTCTACTACGTTCCCAAGCAAAAAACCTTGGGGAGGTATAACGACGTTTTCGGTGACGAACTTTACATGATAGAAGAGCATACCGGTGATGGCCATGGGGATTTGGCCAGCTTTGGGTTTTCAAATGAACTAAAAAGTACGGACGCCATGCTAGAGGATCTAAGGGATGATGAAAAGTATACCCTGGATACCGGAGCCTATATTAGGGCAAGGCTTTTTGATATGGTAATCGGTGATTGGGACCGGCATGTAGACCAATGGCGATGGGCAGAGTTTAAGGAAGGAAAAAAAGTAATATACAGACCGATCCCACGTGATAGAGATCAGGTTTTTTCTAAAATGGGAGATGGGGCATTGATGAATCTAGCGACAAGGACTATTCCTGGTCTAAAGCTTATGGAGGGCTTTAATGATGAAATTAGGAGCGTAAAAGGTTTTAATTCCTCTCCCAAAACCTATCCGTTGGATCTTGCCTTATTGACGGAGACCACTAAGGAAGACTGGCAACAAGAAGCCTTATTTTTACAGGATAATTTGAATGCTGCCGTAATAGACGATGCCTTTATGGCTTTTCCGATAGAGGTACGAGACGAAACCCTTTTAAAAATTAAGAATACCTTGCTTTCACGCTTAGAAGACATTACCGACACGGCCGATATTTATTATGATATTTTGAACAAATATGCGATTGTGACCGGTACGGACAAGGATGACTGGTTTGAAATAAAAAGATTGGACAAGCGAAGAACGCAAGTCACAGTTTTTAGGAACATAGGGGATAATAAAAAGAAGAAATTTTTCGACAAGGTATTCAGTACTTCCGAAACTTTGGAAATCTGGGTCTACGGTTTGGATGACGATGATATTTTTGAAGTAACAAATCCAAAAGGATTTGGTGGTATAAAAGTACGACTTATAGGAGGGCAGAACAATGATATATATGAGGTTTCCAATGGAAAGAGAGTTGCGATTTACGAACATAAGAGTAAAAAAAATACCTTTAAGGGCATAAACGGAGCAAAAGTAAAGCGAACGGACGATTACAATGTGAACACCTATTTGCCGTTGAATATTCGCAATAGCACCAATCAATTGATTCCTACCATTGGATTTAACCCCGACGATGGTATTAGGATAGGGTTTGAGAACACCTATACCTTTAATGGTTTTAGGCAAAATCCGTTTACGCAGCAACATAAATTCGCCACCTCTTATTATTTTGCCACAAGTGGTTTTGATTTAGCGTATACGGGAGAATTTGCTGAGATTTTCGATAATTGGAATTTAGAATTAAAAGCAGGCTTTACTAGTCCAAATTTTGCCATTAACTTCTTTGGTCTAGGAAACGATACAGAAAACTTTGATGATGATTTAGGTCTTGATTTTAATAGGGTCCGTTTCCAAACTGTGGAGTTTGCACCTTCTATAGTGTGGCGGAGCAATCTTGGGGCTAAATTTCGCGCCGGGATATCCTATGAATCCATTGAGGTGGAAGAAACTACCGATCGTTTTGTAAATACATTTTACCAGCAAAACGGAGCGGAAACCAAAAACGATTTTGTGGGTGTTCATGGGGAATACTCCTTTGAAAACAGTGATAATGCCGCATTCCCTACTATGGGAATGGCCACCCATATTGCGGTGGGCTATAAGAACAACCTAAGCTTGGACGCTAGTTTTGGGTATGTGGTACCCAGTCTATCCTTCAATTACAAATTAGTGCCTAATGGGCGTTTAGTATTGGCCACAAAGTGGAAGGGACATTTTAATATCGGAAATGGCTATGAATTTTATCAGGGCGCTAGTATCGGTGGAAACGATGGTCTAAGAGGTTTTAGAAACCAGCGGTTTAATGGTAAAACGGCGTACTATCAAAATACGGATATTCGTTTTAGTCTGCGTCAAATACGAACAAGGATTGTGCCTGCTTCTATTGGTGTTTTTGCGGGTTATGATTACGGTAGGGTTTGGCTTGCTAACGATGATTCCAAAAGATGGCATACATCTTATGGAGGAGGTTTTTTTCTGAACGCATCAGACTTATTGTCCGTTAATTTAGCTCTTTTTAATAGTGATGAAGGACCTCGATTTACTTTTGGGGTAGGGTTCGCCTTTTAATGTTTTTTTCTTTTTGGGTTAGTCGTTTAATTGATAGCTATAAAGATTACCACCGCTACCATTAGAGACTTCGTCTGCTAATAGCAAGGTACTATTATCTTTAAAGCAAATGGATTCTAACTGGGTTCTTGTACCTAAATCAATTGTCTTCATATTGGCTTTGGAAAAATCATCCAAGGTAAAGTCAGTAAAAACAAACAGTTTTCCGTGGCTCAACGCAGCAATTCTTTTACCATTCGGGGATATAGCTATACCGGTCACCTGACAGGTATCCCAATCGGCACATATATTTATGGTGCCTACCAATGTTGCGGCATAGTTACCCTTGGTGTCGGGTACCGTGTATATAGTTGCATAACCATCAAATGGGTCAGCTCTGTTCCTGGTTATTAAGTAGAGTTTCTTGTTAAAATGAAATAACGCTTCTACATCATAAATTCTTTCTTCTTTTTTTGGTGGAAATTTTGCTTGCTTCGGGTAGTAGAATTCAATTTTTTCAGCATCTATTTTATCCCCTTTTTCTATTTCGGGATCAGGAAGCTTATAAATGACTAAATCTTTTCTGTCGTTATCGTTGTTTCCTGTATCTGCGATATAAATATTGCCTTCTTTGTCTTTAGCAAAATCTTCCCAATCCTCGTTCTTTGCGTTTTTAACTTTAAAGGATTTACGTATGTCCCCTTTAAAATCAATTTTATAAATTTTATCTTTATTACCACTGTCTTCTAGAGCCCATATCGTGCTATCGCTAACATATAAAATACCAGAAACCTCATCCAGATTGTCCGGTAAATCTGCTACAAACTTAAGTTGTCCAAAATTGGAACATGATAGTACTACGAATGCTGAAAACGCAAAGATAGTTTTAGTCATAAATACAGTTATATTATGTAGCTTATTTTATATCTTCAATAACAAAAAGGTTACGTATTAGATTGGTTTTAAACTCTAAAATTATACCATAAACTCATAATGGTTTTGAATAATTAGCGTGAGAAAAAACAAAAAGAATAGTCAAAACTCTCTAATTTTCTAGTCGTTGACTCTCATTTTCAACTTTGTTAGGATGAGATTGCCGACATTTCTACCTTGATGTACACCTACCTCTACGGCAGCTCTGTAATGAATGCCGCCATACATTCTGCTTATGGCTGCTTCGTCTGCCGCCGTATTAAAAGAGGTAAAGCTCCTTATAGGAAGACCGTACGGGACTTCTGTGTCATCATCAAAAGCAAAATTGTCGCCAAAAATATCGGTTAGGACAATACCCGCAGCACCTGATACCACACTATGTCCACTGGTATATTCCGGGAAGGGAGGTGTTTGAAGAATTGGTACCCAACTCTCATCCATATGCTGATTTATCAGGGTCTCTGGTCTAATAAGATTGCTTCGGTATTTTTCGTCCCAACAACTTATAAAGGCATCTGCAATCGCCAGGGAGGTTTTGGTGTATGCAAATAAGGTATCATCAAAATTGCTGTTCGTTTTTCTGCTGGCAATTTTGGTGATACCTATCCAATGTGCTCCGGGCGTAATCTTTTTAGTGGCAAACATTAAATGACCTCTCGAGACTGATACATAAGGGTTGCAATCCCAGAATTGTGCTATTTGTACTTCTTCGGAATCATCTCCGATGGCAGTAATTTTATTGCTTATCTCGTATACTTCTAAAAGTTCCTTGTAGAAATCAGAATCCTTTTCCATTGAGAATGGTGGCGGTGGTACGGGCTTGAATTGAGCTGCGGAATCGAGATAAAACGGACGAATTTTGTTCCAATGAGGCTCGATACCATCCATATATGCCGGTGGGGTGGGCTGCCAACGTGAATTGTTGTCTGTGTCTACCGTAAATTTTGGCATGGTCCGGGTTTGTGCATAATTATCCTTATCCATCCATTTTTTAATGTGTGCAGCAACAGCGAGCCCATACTTTTTTGAGGCTTCAAACTGTTTTGGGTTGGTGGTATTCCAATTATCAAAGAGACTATCTTCTAAAACCTTAAATTTATCTTCCGAAAAAATTAATTGCTTACTTAGCGTCATGTGCGCGATTAGCGCAGATAAATTTGGATTTATTCCAGAGATAGTATCCATTTTGGGAATAGGCCGCAAGCCGTTCAACTGATTGGAAAGGGAATTGTAATTTGGATTGTTTTGTGACATAATTTCATAAGCCGCAACATTTGGGTACGCAAAAATTCTGCTGGCTACAGGAGGTGAAAAAATATCATGAATCATGATCTGCGTTACCTTGTCAACAACAGCATGAAGATTTTCTGGGCTTACTATAATATCTTGGTTACTAGACGCTCCTGAGTTTTTACAAGATGCTATAGCAATAACAACTAGAAGAACGATAAATACTCTTTTCATTAGGTTTCAAATTAAATGGACACCAAACAAATTGTTTGATAATTTAGAAATGTATGTTCTGAATAAAACCGAAGTAAATTTACGCTAATTTTATTTTTAAGTGTAATATTAAGGGCTTCTTAACAAGTAGTTTGTATATCATGCCTTATCAATAACGCTAATCGCTTGTGTGTTAACTAAAGCCGCGTCATCAGCGATTATTGTAGTTTGCGCAAATATGAATATAATTTATTTAGTATTCAATAACACTTGTTATTTAACATAGAATCTAATTTTGCTATAATCACGTAGTAATATGATGTCTTTACGCGCTAAGAAGGTTACAAATTAGTTTGGATCAATAATAGCTCCTTGGGTTCTTTATAAACTAGGATCAAAAAAAAGAACCTAAATAGTATCTTTATAAGATTAAGTCATTACATTAACTTTGTAAAATAAACGCTACTTTAACCCATACCTTCTATCTTGAGAAGAAAAATAACTTTAAAACACATTGCAAGGGAATTGGACGTGTCTATTTCTACCGTTTCAAAAGCGTTAAAAAACAGTAACGAAATAAGTAGGGATACCAAAGATAAGATACAGGCTTTTGCAAAACTCTATAATTATAAGCCCAATAACATTGCGATAAGTTTAAAGAATAAGCGAACGAAAAATATTGGGGTAATCATTCCGGATATTGTGCATCATTTCTTTACGACGGTTTTTAGAGGTATAGAAAAGCATGCAAATAAACATGGTTACAATGTAATCGTTTGTGTTTCTGATGAATCTTTTGATCGTGAAGTTATTAATATGGAGATGCTTGCCAATGGTAGTATAGACGGTTTTATTATGGCGTTGGCCGGAGAGACACAGTTGAAGAAGGATTTTAATCACCTAAGGGAGGTTGTGGACCAAGGTATGCCATTAGTATTGTTCGATAGGGTCGCGCAGGAGATATCTTGCGATAAAGTGGTTTTAAATGATAAAGAGATTGCATACGAGGCCACTTTAAGTATGATTAAGGAGGGTAGAAAGCGAATTGCGCTACTTACTACGGATAGTTTTTTTAGTGTAAGCGATGCGCGGGAAGAGGGGTATAGAAAAGCTTTGATCGAAAGTGATATTTCAATTGATGAAAATGTTATACTTAGACTTCCCTATAACAAACAATTAGAAGGAGTCAGTAATTGGTTAAGTGAGAACAAAATTGATGCGGTACTTGCAGTGAACGAAATATTTGGAGTACACTGTCTTAGTGCGGCACAGGCGATAGGTCTTAAGATACCGGCGGACCTATCCGTTATTGGGTTTACCGATGGTATTCTGTCTAAATATTCTGTACCTAAGTTGACGACCGTGGATCAACATGGGGATAAAATGGGCGAGGTGGCGGCGAAACTGCTCATAGAGAAAATAGAGACCGATTTTGATGAAGAAGATGAGGTGTATACTACAGAAGTCATAAAGGCTACCATAATTCGAAGGGAGTCAACAATCAATTAAATTTTAGAATAGATGCGAAAAGTTGGATTTATTTTCGATTTGGACGGTGTTATTGTGGATACCGCCAAATACCATTATTTGGCTTGGAAAAAATTAGCTAATGAATTGGGTTTTGAGTTTACCCAAGAACAGAACGAACTTTTTAAGGGTGTAAGTAGAAAAAGATGTTTAGAGATTTTACTTGATATTGGCAGTATTACGGCAACCCAAGAACAGTTTGATGGTTGGATGGTAGACAAAAACGTGGATTATCTGGCATATATAGAGAATATGGATGCCTCGGAAATTTTACCGGATGTTGTCCGAGTTTTAGATTTTATGAAGGATAGACAAATTCCCATAGCTTTGGGCTCTGCAAGTAAAAATGCAAGACCAATTTTGGAAAAAGTGGGATTACTGGCCTATTTTGATGAGATAGTTGATGGGAACAACGTAACAAAGGCTAAACCTGATCCTGAAGTTTTCTTGATTGCCGCAAAAAGCTTAGGGGTAAAACCCTCGGGTTGTGTTGTTTTTGAAGATGCCGTTGCTGGTATACAAGCTGCCAATGCGGCGCAGATGATTAGTATTGGGATAGGTGATGTTCATGTTTTGTCTGAGGCAACTTATAATTTTCAGGATTTCACGAAAATGGATAATGATTTTTTAGAAAAATTAATTGCACCCTAGGCCATATGTGTGTCTGGAAAATAAAGGTGTAATTGGATATTGTTAAGGATTCCTGCATGAAAAGGAGTCACATTAAATTATAGTTATGAATCAAGATTATATAAAAGCGGACCATTGGTCCATTATTGAAGAAGGTTTTGATAAAGACCGCGTTAAATCGTCCGAAAGCTTATTTAGTATTGGAAACGGTGCCATGGGGCAACGAGCGAATTTTGAGGAATCCTACTCTGGAAAAACCTTTCAAGGGAGTTATATCGCAGGTGTTTATTACCCTGATAAAACCCGAGTAGGGTGGTGGAAGAACGGATATCCCGAATATTTTGCCAAAGTACTTAATGCACCAAACTGGATAGGGATAGGTGTAGTGGTAGATGGAGAGACCTTAGATTTAAATAGGTGTAAATCCGTTTCAAATTTTCGTAGAGAACTACATATGCGGGAAGGATGGTATAAAAGAACCTTTTTGGCAACATTGAATAACGGTAGAGAAATACAAGTGGAAACGCTGCGTTTTCTAAGTTTGGATATGGATGAATTGGGAGCTATATCGTACAGCGTAACGGCGGTGGATTCTGATGCTGAAATAACCTTTGTCCCCTATTTGGACAGCGGTATAACCAATGAGGACAGTAACTGGGACGATAAATTTTGGAATACCACCAACATATGTGCTAGCGAATATCGTGCCTTTATTGAATCCCATACGATGAAGACTAATTTTGAGACGTGCACCTATATGCAAGCGTCCATGGAGTATAAGGGCAAAACTGTTTCTGGGAGCGCGGCCTCAGAAACGGAAACCACGGTCTCTTTTTCGTTTACTCAAAAAGTGAAAGCCAAAGAAACAGTTACACTTACTAAATTTGGCGGGTATACCGTATCTCGAAATCATAAGTCTGGTGAACTGGTGGCAGCCGCAAATTCGGTTTTGGACAAGGCTACCGCCCTAGGTTTTGAAGTTTTATTGCAAAAACAGAAAGATGCTTGGAATGCTATTTGGCATATGAGCGATATAGCCATTGAGGGCGATGTAAAGGCACAACAAGGAATACGTTTCAATATATTTCAACTGAATCAAACCTATTTGGGAACGGATTCTAGGTTAAACATCGGACCTAAAGGGTTTACGGGCGAAAAATATGGCGGAAGCACCTATTGGGATACCGAAGCCTATTGCCTGCCCTTTTATATGGCTACGAAAGACCAAACAGTTGCCAGAAAGTTGTTAAAGTATAGGTATAATCACTTAGAAAAAGCGATTGAAAACGCTGAAAAGTTAGGTTTCTCCAATGGGGCGGCATTGTATCCCATGGTAACCATGAACGGGGAGGAGTGTCACAATGAGTGGGAGATTACTTTTGAGGAAATACATAGAAATGGTGCCATAGCGTTTGCTATCTATAATTATTACAGGTATACTGGGGATTACAGTTATATCCCGGAAATGGGGTTGGAGGTACTGATTGCCATATCCAGATTCTGGCATCAACGCGTTAATTTCTCAAAAGAAAAGAACAAGTTTGTGATGCTGGGTGTTACGGGCCCCAACGAATACGAAAACAATGTAAATAACAACTGGTATACAAACTACCTTGCCAAATGGTGCATAAATTACACGCTTGAGCAGTTAGATAAGGTAAAAGATGGGTATTCCGACGATTACGCTCGTATCATTGGAAAAGCAAAATTGACAGAGCTTGAATGTGAAGATTGGAAAGAAGTAGCAGATAATCTTTATTTTCCTTTTTCAGAGAAACATCAGGTGTACCTGCAACAAGATGGTTTCTTGGATAAGGAACTAATAAAAGTGAAAGATTTGCCAAAAGCGGAAAGGCCTATTAATCAAAAATGGAGTTGGGACCGGATTCTAAGATCACCCTACATAAAGCAAGCCGATGTGTTGCAAGGTTTCTATTTGTTTGAAGCCGATTTTTCAACTAAGGAATTAGAACGTCATTTCGATTTCTACGAACCGTTTACGGTGCACGAATCTTCTTTATCGCCTTGTGTCCATAGCATACAGGCTGCAAAATTAGGAAGGATGGAGCAGGCCTACACCTTTTATCTGCGTACATCGCGGTTAGATTTGGACGACTACAACAAAGAGGTGGAAGAAGGTTTGCATATTACATCTATGGCTGGCACTTGGATGAGTATTGTTGAAGGTTTTGGCGGTATGCGGGTATTGGAGGATAAATTATCCTTTACACCACAAATTCCTGACCAATGGGAGGCCTATTCTTTTAAGGTCAATTTCAGGAATAGGATAATTAAGGTCGTTGTAAGCTCTGAACAAACAAGTTTTGAACTTACCGGAGCAAACGAAATGTCTATACGTGTAAATGGAGCGCGGGTTACGCTGTTACCAGGAGAAGTAGTTAAGGTACAATAGTAAAATAGCATGACGCATAAAATATATTTTTTGTTTTTATGTTGTATCATATTTGCCAGTTTTTCTTGTGAGGAAGAGGCTAAAAAACCGATTGGTGAAATCATGAATAAAGAAAGAAAAATTACAGTTTACCAAGTATTTACCCGTCTATTCGGAAATACGAATAATACCAATAAGCCTTGGGGTACCATTGAGGAAAACGGAGTTGGGAAATTTAATGATTTCACCGACAAGGCGCTGAAGGAGATTAAAGACTTGGGCATTACCCATATTTGGTATACGGGAGTTCCACATCACGCTGTAATTAATGATTACACGGCGTATGGAATTTCAAATGATGATCCAGACGTGGTAAAAGGGAGGGCGGGCTCTCCTTATGCGGTAAAGGATTATTATAATGTAAATCCTGATCTGTCCGTAAACCCCAATAATAGACTGGAAGAGTTTAAGGCACTTATAAAAAGAACCCATGCGCAGGGATTAAAAGTAATCATAGATATCGTTCCCAATCATGTAGCACGCGCTTATGAGGGTTTAACAAATCCAAAGGGAGTATCAGATTTTGGTGCCGATGATGATACTACTGTGGTTTATGATAAGGACAATAATTTCTATTATATCCCTGGATCTGCATTTAAGGTGCCGGAATGGCAAGATGGATATAAGCCTTTGGGAGGTGACAAAAACAAGTTGGCTGATGCTAATTTTAAAGAAGTACCTGCAAAATGGACGGGTAATGGTTCTAGAATGGCACAACCACATTACAATGATTGGTATGAAACCGTTAAAATTAATTACGGTGTGCGACCAGATGGCACGGTAGACTTTGATACACTCCCTCAGGATTATTTAGATAAGGATATTCAGGCGCATTTTGAGTTTTGGAAGGATAAGGAGGTGCCAAATTCTTGGAATAAATTCAGGGATATTGCTTTGTATTGGATGGATTTAGGGGTGGATGGTTTTCGGTATGATATGGCAGAAATGGTACCTGTGGAATTTTGGAGCTATTTAAATTCTACCATTAAAACAAAAAATCCGGATGCTTTTTTACTGGCAGAGGTTTATAATCCAGGTTTGTACAGAGCATTCATCCATAAGGGAAAAATGGACTACTTATACGATAAAGTGGAATTGTATGATAGCATAAAGCACATTATGCAAGGACATGGGTGGACAGACCATATACCTAAGGTTCTAGAAGGTCTCCAAGATATTGAACACCATATGCTTCATTTTTTAGAAAACCATGATGAGCAGCGGATTGCGAGTCCAGAATTTGCTGGGAATGCTAAAAAGGGAATGCCGGCAATGGTAGTATCTGCAACATCTACTACTGCGCCAACGATGGTTTATTTTGGCCAAGAAACGGGCGAGGAAGGTGCAGAAAATGCCGGATTTGGCAGTCCATCAAGAACTTCTATATTCGATTATATTGGTGTGCCCAGTTATCAACGTTGGGTGAATAATAAAAAGTTTGATGGAGCCCAATTAAGTGAAGACGAAAAATCACTGCGTGATTTTTATAGTCGCCTATTAAATTTCACAATCTCCAGCGCTGCCCTGATGGGAGAATACCAAGACATTCATTTTTATAATAGGGAACATACAGAATGGTATAACCATCATGTACTTTCTTTTGTTCGCTGGTCCGAGGAGCAAAAATTAATTATAGTCTCCAACTTTCATGCAAATGACACTTTTGGATTTGAGCTAAAACTTCCAGAAGAAATAATAACAAAATGGAGGCTACCTGAAGGGAATCATTCAATTACCGATGTTTTGTATGGTAGCGAACACGTTTTGAAAGTTAAAAATGGAATTGGTGAATTGCGGGTTGATATAAATCCTTTGGAATCCTTTATTTTTGAACTAAATTAAATTTAGGTAAATGAAACAGCGTAATTATTTATTTTGGGTTTTGCCATTGTTATTTTTAGCGAGTTGTATGGGAGAAAAAAAACCTTTAGTAATAGGTCATAGAGGTGCTATGGGGCACGAAACAGAGAACACGTTGGCATCTGTTCAGAAAGCACTTGACCTTGGTGTAGATATGATCGAAATTGATGTTTTTAAGATATCAACCGGAGAAGTAGTTGTTTTTCACGATCAAACGGTAGATAGGTTAACGAATGGTCCTGGAAATATTGAGGAGTACAATATTTCGGATTTAAGTCGGTTGATATTGGATGGTGGCCACAAAATACCCATGCTACAGGATGTTTTAAAATTGATAGATAACAAGGTGGCCCTTAATATTGAATTGAAGGGTGCCAATACCGCGGATAAAGTAAACCATACCATTAAATTTTACACGGAATCTAGAGGTTGGTCTCCTGAAAATTTTATTATTTCCAGTTTTAATTGGGATGAATTAAGGGAAATGCGAAAGTTCAACGATAGCATCGCCATTGCTGTACTTACAGAGGCTAATCCTTTAGACGCTCTAAAAGTTGCAACAGAATTGAATGCTGTTGCTATAAATCCATATTTTGAAAGTTTGGATACCGGGATAGTAACGAAAATCAAACAGGCTGGTTTTAAAATCTATACTTGGACGGTCAACGAGCCCGAGGATATTGCAAACATGAAAGCACTTGGGGTAGATGGTATTATCACTAATTTCCCTGAACGCGTGAATTAATGCACGACGTACTTGTAATTGGGGGCGGAGCGGCAGGGTTTTACGCGGCCATACATATTGCCGAAGATTTACCAAATCTAAAAGTCGGCATTTTGGAGCGTGGCAAAGAAGTACTTACAAAGGTTAAGGTTTCCGGTGGTGGGCGATGCAATGTTACCCATGCACAATTTGACCCCAAAGAACTCAGTACAAATTATCCCAGGGGCGAAAAAGAACTCTTGGGCCCTTTTCATACCTATGCTAGCGGTGATACGGTAGGTTTTTTTGAACAAAGGGGAATTGCCTTAAAAATTGAGGAGGACGGTAGAATGTTTCCTGCCAGTAATTCTTCCCAGACCATCATAGACTGCTTTACTTCAGAAGCGGAACGGTTAGGTATATTTGTGCGTACGCGTTGCGCGGTAACCAGTATAAAGAAAATTGGAACCAATTCTGGAGTTTTGTGGGAAATACAATCCCATGCAGGAACTTTTAAGACTCGTTATGTGGTCATGGCAACGGGAAGCAATCCCAAAATGTGGGATGTACTACAACGGTTAGGGCATACCATTGTCCCGCCTGTTCCCTCCTTGTTTACTTTTAATATAAAGGATAAGCGCATTGCAGCTATACCAGGAATAAGTACCGAGGTAGCCGTTATGGTGTTGGACAAAAAAGGGAAGTATCCTAAATTGAAATCCAAAGAAGTTAAGGAAGGTGTATTGTTTTCCGAGGGACCTTTATTGATTACCCATTGGGGTATGAGCGGTCCTGCTATCTTAAAATTATCGGCTTGGGGCGCAAGATTGCTTAGGGAATATGATTACCGATTCAAAATTTTAGTGAATTGGGCTCCCGAATACCATTCAAACGGATTGTTGGATTTGTTTATGGAGGTGAAACAAGTGGAACGTAAAACCGTATTGCGGACCAAGGTTTTGGACATTCCCAAGAGACTTTGGAAAAACTTGGTAAATGCAGCAGGGATAACGGATGCTGAAACCTGGCCAGACGTATCCAAACAACAGCTTCAGCAACTAGTGGAACAACTTACACGATGCATTTTTGAGGTAATCGGGAAAAGTACGTTTAAGGAAGAATTTGTAACTGCTGGGGGTGTGTCCCTTAAAGAAGTTAATTTTAAAACGTACGAAAGCAAAATTTTACCACAACTCTATTTTGCAGGTGAGATTATTGATGTAGACGCTATTACAGGCGGCTTTAATTTTCAGAATGCTTGGACTGGGGGTTATTTGGCCGCTCAGGGGATTATAGATAAGGAAAAGGGCAAATAATTTTAAAGTGAAGTTGTCAACATCAAATACAAACTAGTGAGAATTTTTTAATGGACGATACTTGGTTTTAACCCTATGTTCAGGATGAATTAGTTTAAACTTTGAATCTTGAACATGAAAATATCTCATCAATTCATTTCCCAAATCTTGTAATTTAGAGCAGTTGCAAAGCAAACCCACAAGAAGTAAGGGATAAGGAGGTAGGCAGCAATTCTACTAACTACGTAAAACCATCGTATAGTGAGCACGAGCATCACCAATAGCCCTAAGATGACTAGCAACGCCAAAAACGGATTCTGCAATCCAAAAAAAGCAAAACTCCAAAATGCATTTAAGAGCAGTTGAAAGCCAAAATGGTATAAGCCGGTTTTTACCCATTTGTGATGAAATCCTTTTCCCCAGACCCAACCGGCAGAAATACCCATAAGAATATACAGCATGGTCCATACGGGTGCAAAAAGCCAACTTGGTGGGTTAAAACCGGGTTTGTTCAATGTTACAAACCACGTATTTACAGAACTCTGTGTTGCCGTGCTAGCAAGAAAACCAATGATGAGGCAGATAAAAACGCAAATAGCGATGTAGGTAATCTTTCTTTTCAAGGCCTGGTGGTTTTTTTCTAAAATAAGGATTTATTTTTATACGAGCATGTAAAAACTATCTTTGCACAAAACAGTCTCTAAATGACAGAAAAAGATTTTGTTCCTTCCGTATATACCCATCAAAAATCTACTGGTAAAGTGGGCTATAAGTCTCCTAGTAATATTGCCTTGGTGAAGTATTGGGGGAAGAAAGAAAATCAGATTCCGGCAAATCCTTCTATAAGCTTTACCTTGGATGCCTGCGCTACTACAACTTTTATTTCTTATAATAAGTTAGCTGAACCTGCGTCTGGTTTTTCCTTTGATTTACTCTTTGAAGGCGAACCAAAACCAGAATTCAGACCTAAAATCGAAACATTTTTTAAAAGGGTAGCCAAATATCTTCCTTTTTTGCACGATTATCATTTTAAAATAGAGACATCCAACTCGTTTCCACATAGTAGCGGCATAGCCTCTTCGGCGAGTGGCATGTCTGCCCTGGCCCTTTGTTTAATGCAACTGGAAAACGAATTGAATCCTGCTATGACCTCTGAATTTTTCACTAAAAAAGCCTCTTTTTTAGCGCGTTTAGGATCTGGTAGTGCCTGTAGAAGCCTTGAGGGAGATTTGGTGCAATGGGGAGTTCATAAAGATAATACGAGGAGTTCCGATCTTTACGGTGTAAAATTTCCACATGAAGTGAACGTGGTATTTAAAAAATTCCATGATACTATTTTGTTGGTCGATAAGGGAGAAAAACAGGTAAGCAGTACGGTAGGTCATAAATTAATGCACGGACACCCATTTGCCGAACAGCGGTTTTCACAGGCACATGAAAACCTTTCTAAATTAAAAATTATTTTCAAGGAGGGTGATTTAGATGGATTTATTGAAATTGTAGAGAGTGAGGCCTTGACGTTACATGCTATGATGATGACCAGTCGTCCTTATTTTATATTGATGAAGCCGAATACCCTAGAAATTATCAACAGAATATGGGCATTTAGGCAGCGTTCCAAAACACATGTTTGTTTTACTTTGGATGCCGGTGCCAATGTGCATGTACTGTATCCGGAAAACGAAAAGGATGAAGTTTTCCAATTTATTACAGATGAGTTGATTGCTTTCTGTCAAAACCAACAGTATATTTGCGATAGAATTGGTTTTGGGGCACGTATTTTGCATCAGGAATCATAATTATATGTAAAAACCAACGTTTTAAGACCACTATTACACGAATATACTTGTCTTTTTGTGTAAAAAAGTGCAAACTTTGTTAAACAGTTTTTATCTTTAGACAAATAGCTTGAGCAACTTAGACGAAGTTACTACCATGAAAGGACCCTTATTTTATTCTAAAATATTATTGTTCGGAGAGTATGGAATCATAAAGGATTCCAAAGGACTTTCTATTCCTTATAATTTTTATAACGGAGCGTTAAAGTGGGATAACAACACTTCCGATGTAGCTAAGAACTCTAACAAAAGTTTGGCGCTTTTTGCTACGTACTTGAAACAGCTATCTAAGGATAAACCAAACTTGGTCAGTTTTGATAATGAAAGACTTACGGAGGATATAGCTAACGGAATGTACTTTGATAGTTCCATTCCGCAAGGGTATGGTGTAGGCAGCAGTGGGGCGTTGGTAGCAGCTATTTACGATAAATATGCCAACGATAAAATAACGGTACTGGAAAATCTTACACGGGAGAAACTATTATCCTTAAAAGTTATTTTTGGTAAGATGGAGTCCTTTTTTCATGGCAAATCCTCTGGTCTAGACCCTTTAAACAGTTATTTGAGTCTTCCTATCTTAATTAATTCGCAAGATAATATAGAGTCCGCGAACATTCCCTCGCAGCATACCCAAGGTAAGGGCGCTGTTTTTTTGTTGGATAGTGGCGCAACTGGTGAAACCGCTCCAATGGTTCAGTTGTTCATGGAGCAGATGAAGAATGAAGGTTTTAGGAGTATGCTAAAAAATCAGTTTATAAAACATACAGATGCTTGTGTAGAGGATTTTGTAAATGGTAATGTAAAATCTCTATTTGGAAATTTAAAACAATTATCCAATGTTGTATTGGATAATTTTAAACCCATGATTCCCACTAAGTTTCACCAGCTATGGAAGCAAGGTATTGAGACCAACGACTACTATCTTAAACTTTGTGGTTCTGGCGGTGGCGGTTACATTCTTGGTTTTACCGAAGATATAGATAAAGCTAAAACTGCGCTCAAAGACTACCAATTAGAGGTAGTCTACAACTTCTAGCAACACCCAATCCAACATGCTAAATAGAAAAAACAAACTTTTGCTGTTAAAGGTATTGAGTTTGTTTTCGGTAGTCCGTGGCTATAACGTATTGGTAATTGCATTTGCCCAATATCTAGCGGCAATTTATATTTTAGCACCTGATTTACCGGTGCGCAACGTTGTTTTCGACATTAATCTATTTCTTTTGGTATTTGTATCTGCATTGGTCATTGCAAGTGGCTATATCATCAATAATTTCTACGATGCGGAAAAGGATTTAATCAATAAGCCTACTAAAAGTATGTTGGATCGTTTGGTAAGTCAGCGATTCAAATTAAGCGCTTATTTTATACTGAATTTTGTCGCAGTTTTTGCTGCGAGTTACGTTTCCTTTAGGGCAGTATTGTTTTTCTCCGCCTATATTTTTGGTATTTGGTTTTATTCGCATAAACTAAAGAAAGTGCCGCTTTTAGGGAATATTGTCTCTGCGAGCCTTGCAATTACCCCGTTTTTTGTCGTCTTCGTATACTATAGGAATTTCGAAACCGTCATTTTTGTTCATGCGCTCTTTCTTTTTTTATTGATATTGGCACGTGAAATGATAAAGGATTTGGAGAATATTCCGGGTGATATGGCTCAAAATTATAGTACCATACCCATTATTTATGGCGCTACCGTTTCTAAGGTTACCATTGGTATTCTGGTCCTTTTAACACTGATACCATCACTTTTACTTATTTTTAAATTTGAAGTTGGGTATATGGACTATTTTTTTTCGGCTTGTGTCCTATTGCTCATAGTCTTTTTAATCCTTCTGCCTAAAGCAAATTCCAAAAAGGATTACGTTTGGTTACATAACATTTTAAAGTTTATCATAGTTTCCGGTGTTTTTGGAATTCTATTGATTGATGTGGACTTGGTTTTAAATCGAATTTTATAATGGACAATATACTTAAAGTGGCACTTGCACAAATTTCACCTGTTTGGTTGGATAAGCAGGCCACCTTGACAAAAATAGAAACTACAATTTTGGAGGCTACCAAGGAAGGAGCCGAATTAGTGGTTTTTGGCGAAGCCCTTTTACCGGGCTATCCTTTTTGGTTGGCACTGACAGAAGGCGCAAAATGGGATTTAAAAGTAAATAAAGAATTGCACGCCCATTACGTTAGAAATACTATTCAGCTAGAATTAGGTGAATTGGATGGCATTTGTGCTTTGGCAAAAAAATACGGGATAGCCATTTATTTAGGTATCATGGAGCGGGCAAAAGACCGTGGAGGTCATAGCATTTACGCTTCCTTGGTCTATATTGATCAGCAGGGAGAAATTAAATCCGTCCACAGAAAGTTGCAACCCACTTACGATGAGCGGCTGACATGGGCGCCAGGTGATGGTAACGGATTACGAGTTCATACTTTGAAACAGTTTACCGTTGGCGGACTCAACTGTTGGGAGAACTGGATGCCGCTTCCTAGAGCTGCGCTGTATGGCCAAGGCGAGAATTTACATGTAGCGGTGTGGCCAGGGAGTGATCATAACACCAAAGATATTACACGATTTATTGCTAGGGAGTCTCGGAGCTATGTGATTTCGGTTTCGGCATTAATGAAAAAAGAAGATTTTCCTACGAATACGCCTCATTTAGGGCAATTATTAAAATTTGCCCCTGAAGTTCTGGCCAATGGAGGCTCTTGTATAGCAGGACCTGACGGCGAGTGGATTGTACCACCGGTATTACATAAAGAAGGACTCATATTTCAGGAACTCGATTTTAATCGTGTTTATGAGGAACGACAGAATTTTGATCCCGTTGGGCATTATTCCCGGCCTGATGTGACGCAGCTTACCGTAAACAGGGAGCGGCAGTCTACGGTTCGTTTTACAGACGAAGATTAAAACCTTACTTGTTCCCCTCGGAAGACATCAGTTCATACCCTTGATTTATTCCTTTTTGAATGGGTGGGACTCCTTTTTCCATCCAAACAGGTTTTGCGTTGCCCTTGAGGTAATAATCAAAGAATTGTGCCATGCGGATGTTAAAATCCTTTCGGTTCTGCATTTTTAAGGGCCAGTGTGGTTCCCCGTTATAATTTAGGAACCATGAAGGTTTTCCTAATCTTCTAAGGCTTACAAAGAATTCTATGCCTTGGTACCAAGGTACATGGCCATCGGCATCGTTATGCATGATCAATAAAGGGGTGTTTATTTTATCGATATTGAAAATAGGGGAATTTTCAATGTATCTGGCTGGGTACTCCCAAGGCGTACCTCCAATTCTACTTTGGGTATGCTCGTACTGAAATTGTCTGCTCAGACCTGTCCACCAGCGGATACCGCCGTAGGCACTGATCATGTTTGGCACGGGAGCTCCGGATTCTGCTGCTTTAAAAATATCGGTTCGGGTAACCAGATAGGCAATTTGATATCCTCCCCAGCTGTGCCCCTGTACGCCAATATTGTCCTTGTCTATAAACCCCTTTTCTACCAAGGAGGTAACTCCTGGAATAACGCAGTTATATGCACTTTCTCCTGGATAGCCTATGCGGTATTCTATATCCGGATTAAAGATGACGTAGCCTCTACTCGTATAGAAACTGTAGTTGATTGAGGATCGTTCCGCTCTTGGTATGCGGTGTCTGTGGAGTCCGTCCGAGCTTTTCTCGTAAAAGTTAACGAGCAACGGGTACTTTTTGTTAGGGTCAAAATTTTCGGGTTTCACTAACATACCGGTTAATTTTTTTCCATCTAAGGAAATCCAATTGACCAGATCAATACTTCCCCAATTGTATGCTGCTTGATGGGGATTTGCGTCGCTCAATGTTACACTCTTTTTCATGCTAAGGTCTGAAACTCTAAGGTCGGGAAAGTCCGTAAACGATTCTCGCGTGTAAATTAAGGCATCATCTAAAAGGGCCTTTTGTGGTTTTGAATAGCGGTAAGGACCGGATAACAAGGCCTTTGTTTTTCCATTTTGTGGGTTGTACTGGGCGTAGCCGGCATCTTTGGTGTTTTCATTAAATAAGGTCAATATCCAATTTTCATCCATAGGAATATAACGTAGTTCATCATCTAGGGAAACATAGCGGTATACGGTTTTGCTTTCCCTACCGGAGGTCAGTTTGGTGCTTGCCCCTGTTTTTGGGTCAAATTTCCAAATATCGTAGCGGTCGTAAAGTATCAGATGTTCGTCGTTTGACGTCCATCCAGCGGCGCCATAGGCAGACGGAAAATTTGGTGAATCGTTGGTTTCGTCATAAAATAGTTTTCCTTTTGTCAGGGCTTTATAGGTGCCATCCGGTAAGGAATAACTGGTCCATGTGCTGTCCACGCGGTTATAACCATAAGCAAAATTGGCTTTTGGACTCAACCGTAATCGCGGTACTTTTGTTAATGAAACCAAGGTTTCTCCCGTAGCGGTACTTACTAGTTTATAATCATTGTCCCGTCTTCCGGTCCATTGGCTTTCCAGTTCGTGCGGTAGGGTTGTGTTAATCAAGGCATAAGGAGCATTGCCCTCATCCCCAAGTTCTGTATTTGGAAAATCGCTTGTAGCCAAGGGGATTATTTTATTGTCGTTAAGATGAACAACAGCATGATAGGAGGCAATGGAATCGTTTTTTAATTGTAATTCCTGTACGGTGTATAATCTAGGTTCGTCATAGGTCCATACCTCTACATTCACGATTTCCTCTTCCGTTAGTGTAGTGTCCTTTAAAATGGGCGGGGTAGCCAGACCAAAGAAAAGTTTGGATTCGTCTTTGGAGAATTCAATAGCACCATTTGAGGAAACTAAGTAGCCTTTTGGTGCGCTCGAGGCATCCAGTATTTTTGAAGCCTTTTCGGTTCCTTTTGTCCAGCTATACAGTTCATTGGGCCGTATTTGTGTTTTTGTGGTATCGGTATCTGTAACGAATCCTAAATGAGTGCCGGAATCGCTAAGACTTAGGTTAAAGTATTTGGCTTTTTGCGCGTTGTGAAGTTCCGTAGTCTTGTCGGATGCTAAGTCATGTACATAAACTGCTGCATCAGCTTCTTTATCCTTTCCTGTAGTGGTGTAAGCCAATGCTTTACCCTCTTTGGCAAAGGTATAATCGGTAATATAGGGCATGGTATCCTGTTTTCCGGTTTTTAAATCATAAAGCACCAAGTGAAAGCCGTTTTTCTTACTGACTTTTTTTGGTTTTTTCTTTTTATCGGTGTCATCAGAAACGGAATCTTTTTGCTTTTCTTCTTTTACTTCATCCAGATAATACGCTACGTATCCCGACCATTTTTCCGGTAGCTGAAAGGATTTTACATTGGCGATTTTTGTGAGTTGGTTCGTACTTAAATCTAAAATGCCTAAGGAATCTTTGGGCATATCTTCTTTTTTTGTCTTTCTGCTTTTCATGGCACGTACGCTGTCTTGCCAAGCGGTAATTGTAAACAAAACGAAGTCAGAGTTGTAGGTAAATGCGGCTTTTTTTGCTCTTTCATGTTCAAATATGAGTTTCGCTTTGCTATCCTTTACCTTTAGCGTAGCATCTTTTTCCCCTTTTTCCACTTGATAAAGTACATAGTCTCCGTTGGGCGAGATATTGGGGTTTTGAATAGTGTTCCATAGTTCATAATCCGTATGGTCTAGCACCTTTTTTTGGGCGAAAACGGATACGGACAATAGCAATAGGAATGGTAAAAGTGAATTTTTGATCATGACAGCTTTAAGATTTTTATAAATATAGCCAATATTGGAAAAAGGACCGGGAGTGTAAATCGATTTAAAGTTCACAATAGTAAATTGATATAAATCGCTTTGCTACCTTTGCAGCAAATTTAAGTACTATGAGCAGGGAAGATTCCAATAAAGGTAAAAGGGCATCTGGAAGACAGGGAGGTAATTTTAAGAAGAGCAGTTATGCACGGGGCAATGCCCCAATTAAAAAGCAAACGGCGCCAAAACAGAAATCTGACCCTAATTCCATCCGGTTGAATAAATACGTGGCCAATTCCGGTGTATGCTCTAGACGGGATGCAGATATCTATATTGCTGCGGGTAACGTTACGGTAAACGGAAAACCGATTACCGAGATGGGGTACAAGGTAAAGCTAACCGATGAGGTAAAGTTTGATGGTCGTCTATTGAATCCTATAAAAAAGGAATACGTAGTATTAAATAAGCCTAAGGATTTTAGTACCACCATACGTGACGAAAAAGGAAAAAGACACGTTTCCGGTTTGATTTCAAGCGCTTCTAAATCCAAGCTTTTACCCGTAGATAAGTTAGGTAAAGCGGATACGGGTCTATTGTTATTTACAAATGATGGCGATCTTACCAAGCGATTGAAAAGCCCAATAAACGGATTACGAAAAATTTACCACTTGGTCTTAGATCGAGATTTAATCGCGGCCGACCTTCAGAAAATAAAAGAAGGGGTATTAGTAGAAGAAAAGGTGGTACGTATTCAGGACATCAGTTATATTGATAATGCTCCAAAACGAGAAGTAGGTTTGGAGATATTTAGTTCCCGAACCAATATTGTGGAACGCCTGTTTAAGCAGCTCGATTATAAAATAGTAAAGTTGGACCGTGTGGTATATGGTGGACTCACCAAAAAAGATCTTCCTAGAGGACACTGGCGCTTCTTGACCGACCAAGAGGTCATTAATTTTAATATGATAAAATAAGTTATATCGCTGATTACTTTAGGACATAAAAGTTGCTCACGATTTTAGTTCAGTATGGGATACCTGAAAAATAGGATGTAGAACCCAAAGGGTGTTAAATTTTTTGGCTTGTTTTAAACCTACAGCTTAAAACTCTTGTGCTTCAAATAATAACCACACATTTGGGTCTAGGTGAACAGTTTCAGGTTTTACATCTAATGGAATTTTGAATTCTTGAGATAATTTGGTGATTTCAAGTGTTTCTTTATGCGTCTCTTTTCCATTTTTCAAAGCGATTTCCAAAGGAAACCTAAATACATACTGATCCTGTGTTTGGTCTATGGAAATCTGTACTATTCCGTTGGAGTATTTCCAGCGCCATTTGATTTCTGGATATCCTTCGGTGAAAATCCATTGTTGAAAAAAGGATTGCAAATCTTGGCCTGAAACGGTTTCCATGATGTTTTGAAAATCTTTGGTCATGGCATTGGAATTTTGATAAGTCTTGTAGTATGTGCGTATACCTTTCCAAAATATGGCGTCCCCAAGTTTATGGCGTAACATATTTAATACCCAGCCGCCTTTTTGGTAGGTGTTGGTGCTCAATACTTTTAAGGGGTCACGTATACTAAGGTCAACGATAGGTGCGGGATTTTTTTTATAATAGTCGATTATCTGTGCCTTGTCCAAAAGCAGTTCCTCCTTTCGTTTTGCATCGCCATAAACACTTTCTTGGTACAGAATGGCGAAGTAGGTAGCAAAACCTTCACTTAGCCATACATGGTTCCAGTCATTTTCACTGGCAGAATTTCCGAACCATTGGTGAGCGACTTCATGGGCAATTAAACCTTCCACCTCGTTTTTACCGGTAACGGAATTTTCAAAATAAGCAATATTACCTGCGTTTTCCAGTCCGCCCCATTGGGTCTTGGCCTGCATATTGGCTAATTTAGCATAGGAATAGGGGCCAACGGCATCAATAAAATATTTTAGCACTTTGGAAGCCACGGCGTAATCATGAAAACCTTCCAGTCGGTTCTCCGGATAGACCCAAGCAGAAACTGGAATATTGTAAACAGGTTCTAAAGCTTTGCTGGCAAATTTGGTGACGCCAATAGTAACCACTTTCATTGCAACCGGTGCGGGTTCCTTGTAAATGGTCAACTTTAATCCCTTACCCAGATTGCTTTCTTCTATTTTTTCACCGGTGGCTACAACGTCATAATGCTCGGGAGCGGTAATTTGGAATTCAACTGCGGCCTTGTCGTACGGGTGGTCTACGGAAGGCAACCAATGTCGGGCCAAATTGGGCCAATTGTCACCAAAAAAGGAGCGTTGTCCAAATTTCGTGGTGTCTATGACAAGACCACGCTCCGGTACACCGTGATAATATATTTTAAAAGTTTTGGATTGTTGTGTTGATGAAGTCGGTACTATTTTGAGTTTGTTGCCCGTATGCGTAAAATCTACGATGCGTTCCCCTTCCAGTACTTTGTCCACCTTCATACCAAAAGCACCTCTTTTGCCTATTAAATCCAAAGTAAACTCTGGCATAGGACCGGTGAAATCTACCATAACCTCTGTTTCACCTTGTATTTGATTGTCCGTATCATTTAAGTGTAAGGCGAAAACGTACGCTTTCACATTTGCCGAGAGATTTCTTTGGTAAGCATCCTGAGCTTTAATTGAACTCGGTACTGTAATGACGGCCATCAGATAAAAGATGGGTATAATGAAATAAGGCTTCATATAGGTCTAATTGGATTTACGAACCTAATTTAGCCATTTCGTTTTTAACGTAAATAATGTTGACCAGGTTTTGAAATTCTATAGTTTAAAGATTATAGTGCACGGGGACATCAGAAAGCAAATAGTAGTTTTGAAGCTGACACTTAATTTTTAATCCCTAGCATATCCGTCGCCAAATAAATAGCTGAGTACTATCCCATGGGTATTTCCAAGGGGCGAATCGTTAAAGGTAACATTGTAGTTGTAGACCGCCCTAATGTTCTTTAAAAGATACACTCCTGCTAATAGGTTTATAGAGGAGTTGGAACGATATCCCGTACCGAGTTCAAACCTATTCTTGTAGCTAAATGATATGTTGGTGTCTATTTGTAGCGGTGCACCACTTTCCCTACGCAGCAGCACACTGGGCTTGATCATAATTTCCTCGAATTGGTTGGAAAAGAAACGATATCCTAGGTACCCATAAAAAGGGCTGGATAAATCTAGGTTCTGGTCGTTGGTTGCCAGGGCGTCCCCAAGAATATTTACTGAAGAAAGTCCTACATAGAAGTTTGCCAGGTTCAATAGGATACCCACCCCCACGGTAGGGATTGTGGCGTCTATATTGGCGGCAAAATTAGGATCGCCGACGATACCAAGTTCTAACAAATTGTCTTGGTATTGCTGCACACCTGGTGATATAGAAAAGGATAACGAGTTTGGCGTATAGATTTGCCAATAAGGTCTGTTGCTCTTAGTATCGAAGAAAATTTTATAGGAATAGGTGGCAAATGCACTCGTAGAGGTCGTTACCCCGATCTCGTCACGGATAAACCCTGCGCCCAGTCCCACCTTGCCACGATTAAAAGGGCTATGAATACTAAGGGCAAAGCTTCTTGGACTTCCTTCTATAGAATTGAAGAACCCTGCATTGTTCAGGTTCACCTCCGTACTGGGGGCCAGACCGGCGTAGGCACCGTTAATCAAGTAGGGATTAAAGTTGTACTCCCCAAAAGTGGGCGTTTGCTGTGCGTTCAGGTTTTGGGGGCTACATTGCACAAGTATGCCCAACGCTAGAAAAGCGATAAACGTTTTTAGTTGCTTCATTATATTATCGCTTTATGACCAGATATCCCTGTAGTTTCTTAAGGTTGTGTTCTCCCGTAACTTCGATGTTGAAGAAGTAGGTTCCGCTGGGGAGTTCGTTGGCGCCCATTTTGGTTTTTTCATTAGCAGTTCCATCAAACACATTAGACCTGTTGTCGTAGCCCTGTACCTGGAATACGATATCTCCCCATCTGTTATAAATGGAAACCATATTGTCGGGATTGTCCTCAATGCCATCTATGCTCCAAAAATCGTTAATACCATCGCCATTAGGAGAAAAACCATATTTTGTTTGATCAGGTAAGGTTTCTGTGGTAAAACGCTCCTCGGTACAGCCCAATGCATTTCCGTCCTCGTTATAAGGGATAATGGAAACATAAACCATAGAGTTTTCAAAGAAATCTTCGTTAGGTTCGTAGCTTAATACATTGCCAACATCACCAGAGAAAATCTCGTTTCCGTTAGAACTTGTTCCGACAGTTATCGTATAACCCGTCGCATTTTCAACCTCATTCCATGTTATTGTAGCGCCAAGTGAAACATTTATATCGTTTGATTGAGGACTACTCAAAGTAGTACAATCTGGCAATGTAACGATATCCTCTGTCATAAAACTTTCCTCAGTACATCCCGAAGCATCCCCATCTTCGTTATACGGTACGATGGAAACAAATAGTATGGTGTTTTCCGCAAAGGCTACCGGTGGTGTAAAACTAAGGGTATTGCCTACATCGCCTGTAAAGACTTCGGCACCTCCGGAACTGGTTCCTATCGTAAGTCTATAGCCATCCGCTCCAGTAGCGCTGTTCCAAGTAATACTTGAGCCAACGGGTACGTTCAAGGAATCCGAAAGTGGCGTATTCATGCTCGTGCACTCGGGAATGTTAATAATATTTTCGGTCGTAAAGCTTTCTTCCGCACATCCGGTTGCATCGCCTTCTGCGTTGTAGGGAGTTACGGTAACAAATATTTCCGTATTATCTACAAGACTTGTTGTTGGGTCGTAAGTCAAGGTATTGCCCACATCTCCCGTAAAAATATCGGATGCGCCTGGACTTGTTCCAATGGTAAGGTTATAGCCGGTTGCCCCTGCTGCACTGTTCCAAGAAATACTGGAAGAGACATTAACGGTTTGTTCCTCGTTTGTTGGGACGTTCAAATTGGTACAATCTGGAAGATTAAGTATATTTTCTGTGGTAAACTGTTCTTCCAAACATCCAGTAGCATCTCCATCTATATTGTAAGGAACAACAGTTACAAAAATGTTCGTGTTTTCTTCAAAATTGGTTGCAGGGGTATAACTTAATACATTTCCTAAATCACCTGCGAATATTTCAGTGCCACCTGTGGTTGTGCCTACGGTCAATTTATAGCCCGTTGCTCCTGTTGTAGCGTTCCAGGTAATATTGGAGCTTAAAGCAACATCGGTTTCATTGTCTACGGGGCTGCTTATCGTTGTACAATCAGGTAGGTCCAAGTTGTTTATTGTGGTAAATCTTTCTTGGGTACAACCAATGGCATTTCCAAAGCCATTGTAAGGTGTAACCGTAACAAATATTTCCGTGTTTTCAGGTAGGTCTTCCGTTAAATTTAGATTGGTCATGTTTCCTACATCACCTGTGTAGATGTCGCTGGCACCTGAACTGGTACCTACGGTAATAGAGTAGCCGGTAGCATTGGCTGCTGCATACCACGTTATATCCGTAGTTGCCGGTACTTCGGTTGCATTGTTCAGAGGAGCGCTTAATGTTGTACAAGCCGGAGGATCTGTAAGGGTAGAGGTTCCTGTTCTGAAACTTTCTTCCGTACACCCAGTGGCATCGCCAACATCGTTATACGGTATAATAGTAACATAGTGCGTTCTGTTTTGCCGAAGAAGGTCTGGAAACGTGAAGGTGGTGGTATTTCCAACATCAATACTATTCACAATTTCAATACCGCCTTGTGTCGTACCCACGTTAACTAAATATCCTGTAGCTCCATTTACCACATTCCAACTTAGGCCTGTGTCAGTAGATACACCTGTAGCAGAATTACCAGGACTTAATAAGGAAGTACAAGCCGGAGGAACTGGAATGACTTCTGTTCTGAAGCTTTCTTCTGTGCATGATATAGCATTTCCTTCCTCGTTATAGGGCACTATGCTTATGAAAATATCTGTATTCTCGGGCAGGTCGTCCACTAGGTCAAATGTAGTTATATTACCAACATCAACACCGTCCATAATATCTACGCCAGCAGTTGCAGTTCCTACCGTTAACCTATACCCGTCTGCATTGGAAATTGGATTCCAAGTAATATCCGTTCCTACACTAACATCTGTAGCACCGTTCAAAGGCGCTGTTAGGCTAGTACAGTCGGGGATAGTGGGCATTATTCCTAATATATCAAAACGTTCTTCGGCGCAAGGTCCAATGGCATCTCCCGTATCATTGAAAGGGATTAGGGTTACATACACAGCATCACCTGTATTAAAATCGTTACTAAATTCGTAGGATGTACCGTTTACCGTTTCGTTATTTACAATATCGATTCCACCGGCTGTTGTTCCTACGGTAAGTCGATATCCCCTAGCAAAAAGTACTGGTTCCCAGTTTAAGTTCGTGTTCAAAGGCTGGTCTATCTCACCGTTCAAAGGCGAAGTCAGTTGTGTACATTCCGGAACGGGACAATCTAATGCATCATTAGTAATGGTCCATCCATACGAATCTATTATAGTCTGCCGTTCTTCCAAGCAATCACAATAAAGTAAGCCTTCTGCACCAAGTGAAAGTCCGCTTGTCAAGGTCTGTTCTGCCCAAGCAATCAAGGTATTGTCATAATTTTCTCTGGTCAATGCCGTATTATCCAGCATATTGTCCATTTGACTTACGCCTTCAATATTCCAATCGCCCAGGTACTGGTTTAATGCAGTTGCATTGTTAAATGTGGAGTTCATGTTTATCGTTCCCAAATCCCACTGGTCCATAGCTTGGTTATAGGCTGCAGCGTTTTCGAACATCGCTTCCATGGTTTCCACTCCGGCTACTCGCCAGTTGTTTAAACTTTGGTTGAAGCTACTAGCATTACTGAACATTTCCTCCATAGAAGAAACGCCTCTCACATTCCAGGAATTTATATCTTGATTAAACGTAATAGCATTCTTAAACATTTCCTCCATAGTGGTCACGGATGCAACGTTCCATGAAGTGAGGGGCTGATCAAAGCCTATTGCATCTTCGAACATACTTTGCATTGTTGTTACATAAGAAGTGTTCCAACCGTCGAGAGGTTGATTAAACAGTGCTGCTCCATAAAACATTTCTGCCATGGTAAGTACCTCTCCTGTATCCCAATTTTCAATAGGTTGGTCAAACGAAATGGCAGCTTTGAACATGGCTTCCATATTGGTTACGGATGCTACGTTCCAATTCTGTATTTCGCCATTGAATACTGTGGCACCCTCGAACATGGAAGGCATTAAAGTTACAGAGGAGACATCCCAGAGATTTAGGGCTTGGTTAAAAACAAGGGCATTTTGGAACATTGAAGCCATGGTAGCCACGGCACTCACATCCCAATCATTTAACTGCTGGTTAAATGCTTCTGCGTTTTCAAACATAGAAGACATATTCACAACAGAATTCACTTCCCATTGGTTCAGTGGCTGATCAAATACCAATGCACTTCTGAACATGGAACGCATATCAATGGCATTGGTTACGTCCCAGTCGTTGATGTTTTGGTTAAAAGAAGACGCCCGGTAAAACATTTGGGACATGTCTGTGACCAATCCTGTTTCCCATAGTGCTAAAGGCTGATTAAAAGCTATGGCATTATCGAACATTTGGGACATATTGGTTACTTTCTCTACATTCCAGTCGTTTAGCGGTTGGTTAAATACTTCAGCATCTTTGAACATAGCAACCATATTGGTAACATTGCCCACGTCCCAAGAACCAATAGGAATATTAAAGGCCTCAGTATTTTCGAACATGCTTTCCATGTCCGTAACCTTGTCTACTTGCCAGCTATCTATTGCACCATTAAATATTGTGGCACTTTTGAACATATCAGCCATAGTGGTAACCTCCCCAACATCCCAAAGATTTAGGGACTGATTAAAAATATCTGTCTGTTCAAACATTCTGGACATATTTTGGACTTTGCTGGTATCCCAATTGCCAATAGTTTGGTTGAAGGCGTCAGTACCTAAGAACATGCCCGACATATTTTCTACATTACTCACGATCCAGTTGTTCAACGGTTGGCTAAATGCCCTTGCCCCAATAAAAAGGTAGGACATGTTCTGCACATTGCTTACGTCCCAGGCATTTATATCTCCATTAAATAGCTGACAGCTATTGAACATACCGCTCATGGAAGTCACGGCACTGAGATCAGGGATGTCGGTTGCATTGTATTCCATATTAATACAGTAGTAAAAAGCTCGCTCCATGGACTGCCATACTTGCGTACCCCATTGGTCTATAGAAAGTAGTTTTATATTATCGGTATCGGAATAGTCGTGAAACGGAGCTGGAAAATCGCCTATAATGGAAACGGTATAGGTTCCCGGAGCAAGATAGGTATGGGTAACGTCTCCTGTTACATTGTTGTCAAATTGGCTATCGCCCCAATCAATAGAGTAGTTGTAGGTGAGGTAATCAGGATACCCCGTATTTGCTTCTATTTTTAGCTGATTTGCATTCGTGGTATCATTGTCGGTGATTGTGGTATCATATGTAAGTTTAAACGCATCTGGGCTATTTACCCATGAGGGTACTACAGTGAAAGTTTCCTCGGTACAGCCAACCGCATCGCCATCTGTTGTATTATAGGGTACGATAAGTACCGATACTTCATCACCTGCCTGTAGCAGATCATTACCGGATATATCTTCAAGATTAAGGCCTACTGTATTACCGCCTGGTACGTCATAGCTATCGAACGGAGTGGACTCAATACCGCCCCTAAGTACTTTTACGGTTACTTTATATCCTGTTGCACCCGGTGTTTGGGCCCAGGTAAGGTTTGCACTCGAGGGTACATTTGTATCTCCGTTTACGGGTGAGACCAAATTGGTGCAGAGTACAAAGGAACAGTTGACAATATCGCCCGTTATGTTCCAATTATAATTATCGATTAGTTCTTGCCGTGCAATCCTACCATCACAATAATTAAGGTTGGTAGCTCCTAGGTCAATATTTGAGTTAACTGTTTGTGCTGACCAACCTATTAACGAATTGTCATAGTTTTCTTGGGACAGTCCAGAATTGGAAAGCATGTTCGCCATGTTGGTAATACTGCTAACATTCCATGTTCCCAGATTTTGGTTAAAGGCATCTGCGTTTTGGAACATACCGCTCATATTCGTTACCTTTTCAGTATTCCAATCGGTTAGTACTTGGTCAAATACCGGGCTTTGTCCGAACATGTTAGTCATATCGGTGACATTGTCTACATCCCAAGAATTTAAAGGTTGGTTGAAAACAGACGCTTGATAGAACATATTATTCATATTCGATACGTTTAATACCTCCCATATATCTAAAGGTTGATTAAATACCGCCGCCTCTTGAAACATACTGGCCATGTTGGTCACGTTGCCTACATCCCAACTACTAATATCTTGGTTGAAACTGGTTGTGTTTTGGAACATCCCTCGCATATTCGTGACATTAATTACATCCCATCCACTTATATCTTGATTAAAATCAGTGTTGTCACGAAACATATAATTCATATCCTCGACATTACCAACTTCCCACTCGTCTAATGGTTGGTTGTAAATTGCTCCCCAGATATAACCATCGAACATGCTGGCCATATTCGTTACATTACTAACGTCCCAATCGTTTAGCGGGTGGTTGTAGGTTCTATGTCTCATAAACATTTCTGACATGTCCGTAACGTTGGTTACATTCCAAATCTCAATGGGATGATTAAATAACGATTCCCTAAACATAGAAGCCATGTTGGTTACATTATCTACAATCCAATTGCTTATAGGCTGATTAAAACTGGACCCTTGAAACATACCGGACATATTTGTTACTTGCGCAACATCCCAATTATTCAACTGTCTATCAAAGTTTCCCGTGTACCTAAAAGTACCGGACATATTGGTTACCTGGGTTACGTCCCAGTTATTTATATTCTGATTAAAACTGCTTGCCTCGGAAAAGGTATATTCCAAAGTGGTCACCGAAGCTGTATTCCAGTTATCCAATGGTTCATTGAATTGTCTTGCTCTATGAAATGTGTATGACATGTCAGTTACATTAATCGTATTCCATAGATCGAGAGGTCTATTGAAAATTTCTGCTTCTGCAAAAAGCCCTGAAATATCTGTTATAGTGCTTACCTCCCAATTATTTAGGATACCATTAAAGGCTGTACATTCACGGAACATATTCTTTAGGGTCGATACCTGAGAAAGATCGGGAGCATCTATGGCATCAAAATTCATGTTTTCACAACCAAAAAAGGCATTCTCCATTGTTTGCCATTGTATGTCTCCCCAACTTAAAATCTGAATTATTTTATTGCGATCGCCTGAGTTGTTAAAATAAATGCTTGGGAAAACACCACTGATGGCTATGGTGTAGGTGCCTGGTGTTGTATAGGTATGTGCTATATTTCCGTTCACATTGGTGTCCATAGTCCCATCTCCCCAATCGACAGTATAATTGTACGTTGTATATGCCGGATTTGTTGGAATTATAATTTCATTATTGGCAGAGGAACCAGAACTTGTATTAACCGTATTCCAAGTAGAGGTGAATGATTGTGAATGAATAAAGCCGTTGAACAGTATACAAAATAGGATGAGTAGTCTTTTAGCCATGGTATTTTCGGTATTTGTCCATAACGAATTGAAAAGGGGAATATTTTAACAAAGACCCCTTTTCACTGTTTTCAGTGGTTTATCAGCTACAAAGGTGTGGTGAAAAGAAAGGGATGGTTACACGGTGTTCAGTGAAAAAAATAGATTTAATAGATATGGATAATTATTGAACTGGGGTTATAGGAAGGGATTGAACGGATTTATTTTTAGTCGCTACTAAGGAAGATGCGTTTTTTGATTTTATGGACTATTGTAATTAAATAATCCATATAGCTTTAAGTGACCAACTCAAATCCATGGAATCTTATATTATGCCAATAGTGTATAATTATAATAGGGATTAGGTCAACCTTATGATTGTTTAAATTTACTTTTATTGGCCAAAGGAGGAAAAAATACCCATCACTAAAGCAAAGCGAAACTAAAATTTGAAAAAACCATTAGGCCATTATTAGCCATCAAGATATGCAGTGAATAACTAAAGGAATTGAAAACTTTTGGCTAGTCGAAAAGAAATTTCCTATAAAAAGTAATTTTAAAGTGACTGCATCTTTTTCCTTATTTCTTCCAAACACAAATTTCCTAAACTACCCTCATGCGTATGTTTTAAATTACGTTGCGGTGTAAACGTACCTGCCTGAATTTCTTTACCCATCTGCTTGTAAGCATCCCGGAATGGCATACCTTTTTGAACCAGTTCGTTTAAAGTATCCACACTAAATAGATAATCATATTTTGGGTCTTCCAAAATGCCTTCGTTTACCTGTATTTCCCGTAAACTGAAGCTCATAATCTCTAAACAGGCCTTCATATCCTGGATTGCGGGCACAATAATTTCCTTTACCAATTGCAAATCGCGATGGTAGCCACTAGGTAGATTATTGATCACTATCGTGAGTTGATTAGGTATTGATTGTAGCTTATTGCACTTTCCCCGTACGAGTTCAAATACATCTGGATTCTTTTTGTGCGGCATGATGCTAGAACCAGTAGTTAGCTCATCTGGAAAGGAAATAAAGTCAAAATTCTGACTCATATATAAACAGATGTCCATGGCCATTTTTGATAGTGTAGCGGCAATATTAGCCATTCCAAAAGCTGTTGCCTTTTCAACTTTACCTCTGCCCATTTGAGCAGCGACCACATTGTATTTCATAGTTTCAAAACCCATTTCTTTGGTGGTAAAACTTCGGTCAATGGGAAAAGAACTTCCGTATCCAGCTGCACTTCCTAGCGGATTTTGATCGGCCACTTTAAAAGCGGCATCTACAAAATATAAGTCATCTATCAAGCTTTCTGCATAAGCAGAGAACCATAAGCCAAATGAGGAAGGCATGGCAATCTGTAAATGCGTATATCCTGGCAGCAATACCCGTTTATATTTATCCGCTAGGTTTAATAATAAATCGAACAAGGATTTGGTCATTGATTTGATTTCTGCCAGTTCATCTTTTAAATATAGATGCATGGCTACCAAAACCTGATCGTTTCTAGAGCGAGCCGTATGAATTTTTTTCCCTGTATCACCTAAGGCTAGCGTTAGTTGAAACTCAATTTTGGAATGCATATCCTCAAAGTTGTTTTCTATTACAAATGTGCCGTTTTCGATTTTTGCCGCTATGGTATCCAATGCACCTAGGAGCTCTTGAGTTTCTTTTTCTGTAAGCAAACCAATTTTACCTAGCATTTTAGCATGCGCTTTTGAGGCAATTACATCGTATTTTGCTAAATGTACATCCAGTTCTCGGTCATTACCCACAGTAAAGTGGTCTATTTTCTTATCGGTGCTAAATCCTTTGTCCCACAGTCGCATAGGTATTTGTTTGATTATCATTCCCGCGATGGCGGAAATCTGGTTAATTTTCGTTCAAGCTTTTTTATGTTAGACATGAGCTTACGCTGTCTATTCCATAATCATGTTAGTTTTTGTCTTATGTCTCACTTCTAATGGCTCGTGTCTATTTTAGAAACCCTTCCAATATCCGAATATACAAATCAATCCCCTCTTCAATTTCATCAATGTAAATATATTCATCTGCAGAGTGGGAACGGGTACTATCTCCAGGACCTAGTTTTAAGGATTGGCACGTCAATGCCGCTTGGTCCGAAAGGGTAGGGGAACCGTACGTAGTTCTTCCCAGAGCAATACCCGATTTTACCAAGGGATGATCTTTGTCTATTTTAGAGGAATTGAGTTTTAGGCCACGTTCTTGGATTTCACAGGGCGCTTCTTCCTTTAGTAAATCTGCAATTTCTTTGTTGGTGTATGCATCGTTTACACGGACATCGACGACTAGTTCTACCTGAGAAGGAACCACATTATGCTGGCTACCTGCATTAATTTGAGTTACTGTCATTTTAACCTCGCCCAAGGCTTCGGAGCTTTTATCGAATTTATAGTTTTTGAACCATTCCAGTACTTCAATTGTGTTGTAAATAGCGTTGTTATCGTTTAGATGTGCAGCATGAGTAGGCGTTCCTTTTACGACCGCATCGAAAACAACTAGGCCTTTTTCAGCAATGGCCAATTGCATCAGCGTAGGTTCGCCCACAATGGCCACATTTATTTTTGGCAATTGCGGCAACAACCAGCGAAGACTGTGTGCACCTGCATTTTCTTCTTCCATGGAAGCCACTAAAAGTATGTTGTGGTTGAGGTTTTCAACTGTGTAGTAATACGTAAAGGTGGCGATAAGCGAAACTAGGCATCCACCTGCATCATTGCTGCCCAAGCCATACAATTTCCCATCTTCTATATGTGCATGAAATGGGTCTTTGGTATAGGCTTTATTTGGTTTTACCGTATCGTGGTGGGAATTTAATAGTAGGGTAGGTTTATTATCGTCCCAATGTTTGTTCTTTGCAAAAACATTGTTATGTATGCGCTCATGAGGAATCTCAAACTCCTTGAACCAAGCTTCAATGGTATCCGCGGTCTTGTTTTCTTCGCCCGAAAAGGATTGGATGGAAATAAGTGCTTTGAGTAAATCTATAGCTTTGTTTGTAAGTTGTCTCTGCATCATCTTATAGGGTAATCGTTGTAAAAAGTTCATTTTCCGAATTCAGCATCGTTGGATAGCCGATGCATACTTTACTCACGTTTTTGTGTAGTGCATGAAAACAATTTTCCAGTTTTGGAATCATGCCATCTGTTATGAGTCCATCCTTTAGTAGTTCTTGATATTTTTTGGAGCTAATATGTTGCAAAACAGAATCTTCATTTTCTATATCAATTAAAACCCCTTTCTTTTCAAAGCAGTAATAAAGTGTTGTTTCATAGTGCTTACTCATGCCTATAGCAAGTTCTGCGGCAATGGTATCTGCATTCGTATTTAACAACTGTCCTTTGCCATCGTGGGTAATTGCACAGAAAACAGGGGTTAAGCCAGACTCTAATAATTTGGAAATTATTTGACTATTTATGCTATCTACATCACCAGCAAACCCATAATCGATGTCTTTAACCGGTCGTTTGTGTGCTAGAATCACATTACCGTCCGCACCGCTCAATCCAATGGCATTACAATTGTTAGCTTGTAATTGAACTACGATATTCTTGTTTGTTAAACCCGCATAGGTCATGGTAATTACCTCTAGATTTGCAGCGTTCGTAATTCTTCTACCACCTACCAGTTTAGCTTCTATACCTAGTTTTTTAGCTAATTGTGTAGCTAATTTTCCACCACCATGTGCTAGAATTTTTTGCCCTTTTATATTTGTAAACAGGGTTAAGAATTTTGATAGTTGTTCTTTGTTCTCAATGATGTTTCCACCAATTTTTACGATGGCTAATTTTTGTTTCATTCTAGGTATTTAATATTCCTCCGTCAATAGTCATGGCTGTCCCTGTAATCCAGGAAGCTTCTTCAGAAACTAAAAATAGGGCTAGGTTTGCAATATCCTGAGGTTTTCCTAAACGTTTCATTAGGGTGGCTTTACTTGCATTTTCAACTGCTTGGTCAGGATTTTCGAATGCCTTGGCAGAATCCCAAATTAATGGTGTATCTACGGGACCGGGACAAATAGCATTAACTCTAATGTCCGGGGCATATTCTACAGCTAATTGCTTCATTAAGGCTACTGAACCTGCTTTTGAAGCGCAATATGCTGGGTGATTTGGAAAGCTCTTATAAGCGGCAATAGAGGCATTTATTAGGAGTGTTCCTTTTTGCTCTTGTAATAGCGGCACACAATATTTAGATAGGTAAAAAATAGCACTGAGGTTTGTATTAATGGTTTTATGCCAGTCCTCATAGGACAAGTCAACAATATTACCCAATCCTAAAATTCCCGCATTGATAGATACAATATCCAATTTTCCAAATACGTCTTTTGCTTTTTGAACAAGTTGCTCGTTGTAGGTTGGGTCGCATACATCCCCTGCAACAAAAATGGCATCGTTTAATTCTTTAGCCAATTGGTTTCCTTTCTCCTTATTTCTGCCTGATAAAACCAGCTTGGCCCCCTCATTTGAGAATTGTTGCGCAATAGCCTTACCCATACCACTTGTGGCACCAGTTACCAAGCATATTTTATTCTTTAGTTTTGAACTCATTTTAATTAGATTCTAGAATTTTCTTTAATACAATCTGTGCAGCAAAGGTTCTGTTGTTTGCTTGCTCAATGACCAAACTTTGCTTCCCATCAAGAACATCATCTACTACCACTACGTTTCTTCTGACCGGTAAACAATGCATGAATTTGGCTTTATCTAATTTTTTTGCTGTGAGCATCCAATTGGAATCTTGATGTAAGATTTTGCCGTAATCTGTGTAGCTGCTCCAATTTTTTACATAAATAAAATCTGCATTTTTAAGTGCTTTTTCCTGATTGTATTCTACTGGAACCTTTTGTGTGATTTCTGTATTTAGCTCATACCCTTTGGGATGGGTAATGACAAAATCAGCATCTTGCAGTTGCATCATCTCTACAAAAGAATTGGCAACGGCATGGGGTAGTGCTTTGGGATGCGGTGCCCAAGACAGGACCACTTTTGGTTTTGGTTTTATATTGTTTTCTGATATAGTAATGGCATCTGCAAGCGCTTGCAGAGGGTGGCCAATAGAGCTTTCCATGTTAACTACTGGTATGGAGGCATGTTTCACAAACCCGTTTAAAACTTCTTCAGCCTCATCTTTTTCTTTGTCTGTCAAAGATGCAAAAGCACGTATGGCAACAATATCACAGAACTGTGAAACAACCTTTGCAGCTTCTTTGATGTGTTCCGATTTTCCTTGGTCCATTACGGCTCCGTCTTCAAACTCCAGTTGCCAACCTTCATTGCCAAAATTCATGACCATGACGTGCATGCCGAGGTTGGTTGCTGCTTTTTGAGTGCTGAGACGTGTTCTAAGACTGTTGTTAAAGAATAAAAGACAGATAGTTTTGCCTGACCCTAGTTCTTTGTAAGCCGTAGGATTTCTTTTTAGCTCTTTTGCCCCAGCTACCCAGTTGGGTAGGGAATCTATATCTTTTATGGATAAGTAATGTTTCATAGTTTTTAGTTCACTTCAAAGAAGTAAAATCTCTTTTTGGATTCTGTCCCTTATTTTAATGCAAGTTTTAATTTGTCAAAAAAGACATCTAGATCATCCCTGGTAATATTAAGTGCAGGTAATATTCTAAGTACGTATTTGTCTTTTGCGCCACCGGTGAAAACATGTTGATTATAAATCAACTTTTTTCTCAATTCTGATACCTCAAAATCAAATTCCAACCCTAGCATTAATCCACGACCTTTTACCCTTTTTACTTGCGGTACTTCAGTTGCTTTTTTATTAAAGTAAAGACCTAGAGCTGCCGCATTTTTAATTAGTTGTTCTTTTTCTATCACTTCTAGGACAGCCATGGTTGCGGCACAAGCTAGATGGTTTCCTCCAAACGTAGTTCCCAATAACCCATATTTTGCCTCTATATTTTTATGGATTAGGATGCCGCCGACTGGAAAGCCATTTCCCATTCCTTTGGCAATACTAATGATATCGGGAGTTATCCCATGGTGTTGGAAACCGAAGAATATTCCACTTCTCCCAAAACCCGATTGCACTTCATCTGCTATTAGGATTACCTTATGTTCTTTGCATAAACGAGCTACTTCTTGATAAAAAATGGTGGTTGGTTCATCCAACCCCCCAACTCCTTGTATGGCTTCGATAATGACCCCGCAAACGTCTCCTTTTTTAATTTCTGTCTTAAAGGATACAGTATCGTTTAGTGCTAATATTGTAACTTTTTGTTGTTTGTTTAGCGGCGCGTTTATAGCACTATTATCGGTAACCGCGACCGCTGCAGAGGTACGCCCATGAAATCCATTTTTAAAAGCAATGACCCGTGATTTCCCTGTTTCAAAAGAAGCCATTTTTAATGCATTTTCATTTGCTTCGGCACCAGAATTACAAAGAAATAGATTGTAATCTTGACAGGCTGAAAGCGCTCCTAATTTATGTGCCAATTCAACTTGTAAAGGGTTTTGTACCGCATTGCTATAAAATCCAATTTTGTCTAGTTGGTCTTTTAGTCGCTTTACATAATGTGGGTGCGAATGACCGATGGAAATTACAGCATGGCCACCGTAAAAATCCAGGTATTCTTGACCATTTTCATCAGTAACTACAATTCCTTTAGCGGAAACCGGCGTTACGTTGTAAAGAGGGTAAACATCAAATAGATTCATTTTTTTCTGCTTTCTGCCGAACACTTTCCGCCATACGTTTTTGCTACAACTTACTTGTGCTGTTCGTATTGCGATGAGCGCAAAGCTATTTTTGTTTAAACTCCGTTATTTTATCAAAGGAAGCTACAATGCCCTGGATCAAAGATGAACTTAGTCCTTGTATTTCCATTTCGTTAAGTCCTTGTATGGTACAGCCCATAGGCGTGGTCACACGATCAATTTCTTCTTCCGGATGGTTGCCTGATGTTATAAGCAGGTTCGCGGCACCACTACAGGTATGCATAGCCAATTCTTGTGCTTCTTTTGCATCAAAACCTAACTGAATAGCACCCTGTGTAGTAGCCCGTATTAAACGCATCCAAAATGCAATACCGCTAGCACAAATTACTGTAGCTGCTTGCATTTGACTTTCAGGAATTTCCATAGAATGACCCATTCGGTTAAAAATAGCCTTAGCCAAGTCTATCCGTTTTTTGCCAAGCTCATTGCTGCAAATACAGGTCATGGACTTCCCTACGGATATTGCTGTGTTGGGCATGCTCCGTATGATATAGTTATCCTTGCCTATAAGTTCTTCAATTTTATCAATGCTAAATCCTGTGATGGTAGATATGACTACATGTTTTTCTGTAAGTAAATCTTTTATAGCAATTAGAATTTCTGCAAAATGCCCCGGTTGAACTGCAAAAATTAAAATATCTGATTTGGATACAGCCTCTCTATTATCTGTTGTTACGGTTACATTTCCATATTTTTTATAGTTTTCTATTCCCTTGGTTTTCCTCTTGGTCAGGTACATGCTTGTTGCGCCATTACTATGCAAAATTCCTTTGGCTATAGATAGTCCTAAGTTTCCGGTTCCTATGATTGCAATTTTCATAACTTGTATCTTTTGTTTTAATTCCGACGTAGGTCAGAAACTGTTTGATCTTGACTAATTTTTGATTTCTACCTTCGCATTTTCAATTTGCTAATTCAAAACACACCCGCTTTTAAATTCAAACCTAAATCCTCTTCTAAACCAAAGATGAGGTTCATATTCTGAACCGCTTGCCCAGAGGCTCCTTTTAACAAATTATCAATAGCTGAGGTAATCAGTAAGGTATTCTCATGTTTGTGTAAATGCACGTGACACTGATTAGTGTTCACTACCTGCTTAAGATGTATAGGTTCGTCCGTAATGTGCGTGAATTTAGCATGCTGATAAAAATTGGCATAAAGTTTAGTAGCCGTTGCTAAACTATCTTCAAAATGGAGATAAGCCGTGGATAGGATTCCCCTAGTGAAATTTCCTCTATTGGGTAAAAAGAATAATTCGCTTGCATCTGATTGTAAAGATTTTAGATTTTCTCGAATTTCTCCCAAATGTTGATGGGTAAAGGGTTTGTACCAGCTAACATTATTATTCCGCCAACTAAAGTGAGAAGTTGCAGACGGACTTACCCCTGCTCCCGTACTACCTGTTACCGCATTGATATGTATGTGCGAGTTTAGTTTGTTTGCTTTTGCCATGGGTAAAAGCGCGAGCTGAATAGCGGTTGCAAAACAACCGGGATTAGCTATATACTGGGCATTTTCAATTTTTTTTCTATTGAGTTCGGGTAGTCCGTAGACAAACTGCTTCCCTTCAAAATTGGCATCGGTTTCTAGTCTAAAATCATTACTTAGGTCTATTATTTTTGTGTTCTCAGAAAAGGGATGTTCTTGCAAGAATTTAGTGGAGTTCCCATGCCCTAAGCACAGAAAAACGATGTCGACTTGGGAATTCAAGTTGCCCGTAAATACCATATTCGTCTGTCCTAACAAATCTGCATGAGCACTTGTCAGTGATTTGCCTGCACGGGTAGTACTGTACACAAAATCTATTTCTGTTCCGGGGTGGTTCAAAAGTATACGTATAAGTTCCCCACCTGTATATCCCGAACCTCCTACAATACCTGCTTTAATCATATCTTCAAAATTCAAGTTCGAACACAAAAATCATCTTCAATTTGTTTGGTCTTGTGTGTAAACGTAACTGTTTTTTAATCCTGTTTCCAACCAAGCCCTTCCTGGTTCTCCTTCCCCGGGAGCGAATACTTGATGGTTGGGAATAGCTTTCTTACATCTCAAATCTCACTTCTAACATTCATTTAATTCTCAATCCATCGCGGATTAGAAGATTTTATTTACATGATTATATATATTCCCTGCATTGGATTGTATTTTGATAAATCCTTTTGCTTCATCTGCCGTCCAGCCCTTGTTCATTTCGCCATAACTTCCAAAAGAGGCGTTCATTAAATCGTGCGGGGACGAGATGCCATTTAATCTAAATTGAAACGGATAAAGACCAACAAAAACATCGCCCGAAACCGTCTTTTGGGTATCTGTTAAAAAGACTTCTATGTTCCTCATAACGGCATCTAGATAATTGCCCTCATGTAGTAGCATTCCATAAAAATTACCTTGCTGTTCCTTTTGAAATTGCTGCCATTTTGTTAGGGTATGTTTTTCTAATAAGTGATGCGCCTTAATTATAATTAATGCAGCTGCTGCTTCAAAGCCCACGCGTCCCTTGATGCCGATAATAGTATCGCCTACATGAATATCCCTACCTATGGCATATTTATTGGCCATGTTCTCCAATTTTTCAATATTGTTTACAGGGGTGTCGTTTTCGCCATTAATAGCTACCAATTCCCCTTTGTTAAAGGTCAATTTCACCTCGGTAGGTTCTTTTTCTTTTAGTTGACTTGGATAGGCATTATCCGGTAATGGTTTTTCTGAGGTCAGTGTTTCTTCCCCACCAACCGATGTTCCCCAAAGCCCTTTATTGATAGAATATTTAGCTTTTTCCCAAGGATAGTCAACACCATTTTCTTTAAGGTAGGCAATCTCAGCCTCACGCGATAGTTTGTTGTCCCTTATCGGAGTAATGATTTTTATTTCTGGAGCGATAATTTGAAATATCATATCAAAACGCACTTGATCATTTCCTGCTCCCGTACTGCCATGTGCAATAAAACTGGCGCCTACTTTCTTAGCGTAGTTCACTATTTCAATGGCTTGTACAATACGTTCTGCACTTACGGATAAAGGATAGGTATTATTCTTTAATACATTTCCAAAAATGAGATACTTTACTACCTTTTCATAGAAGGTTTGTACGGCATCGATAGACTTGTAGCTAGTTGCCCCAAGTGCCAATGCTTTTTCTTCGATATTTTTGATTTCCTCAACTGTGAATCCACCGGTATTTACGCTAACTGCATGAACTTCAAATCCCTTGTCTTGCGATAAATGCTTTGCGCAGTAGGAAGTGTCCAATCCGCCGCTATATGCTAATACTAATTTCATGACTTTTTTATTTTTGGTTCCCAAAAGGTGAAAATTTGTTTGATTACTCAAAGGTCTCTTTAGAGAAAAGAACAGCTATAAGTGTTTAACATACTCTTCTGCTCTTCCTCCTTCAGAGGAATCAGGAGAGGTTCTTTTTCTTTAAAAATAAACTCTCCTTTATGCTTCGTAAGCGTTTAAATGCTTTAGTGTTGACATTATCTTTTTTTACTTCTGGTTTTGCCATTGGATCATGGAGCATTCCGGTACAGAGACATAGTTTTTGGTCTGTACGAGTTAGGATATCAAAATTTTTGCAGGTTTGGCAGCCTTTCCAAAATTCCGGATCATCCGTTAATTCTGAAAAGGTTACCGGTTTATAACCCAACTCGTAATTAATTTTCATCACAGCGAGTCCTGTGGTGATACCAAAAATTTTCGCATCTGGAAATTTTTCCTTGCTTAAATCAAAAACACGTTGTTTTATTTTCTTAGCGAGACCTTGTCCCCTAAAATCCGGATGTACTATAAGTCCTGAATTGGCAACGTATTTTCCATGTCCCCAAACTTCAATGTAGCAAAAGCCTGCGAAAATTTCGCCATCCAAAGCAATGACTGCGTTACCGTTCTGTAGCTTTTTCTGAATATATTCGGGTGTGCGTTTTGCTATTCCTGTGCCACGTACTTTTGCCGATTCCTCAATGGTTTCGCAAATATCCTTGGCATATTTAAAATGTGATTCGTTAGCAACAATAAGTTTCATTGCTATATAGTTTTAGAAAGTAATAAATAAATTGATTTTGCTTTTGCGGAAATGGACTCACCTATTTCCAAAAATAGTTCACACCCTTACGGGCGACGACGTAGTACGGGAACAAAAGTACCGACTGGAACAACTGTCCAGTGCGAAGAATATGTATGTGCTTTTGCTGTCATTATAAATCAAATGTACAATTAATATCGAATTATCCTCAAACAAGTTTAAAAAATTACAAATATTTCAAGATTTGTTACGATGTCCGCTTATTTCGTAGATAATATACCCTATTACTGTACTATATTCAATAGCAAGGAGGTATAGGTTTTCATTAAAATCTGTTTTGGAATAGGCAAAATAACTCAATATCACTGCAAGGGACCAAACTAAAGCGTATCTAAAATTTGTAAAAATGCTAAGCAATACCAAGAAAATAATATACCAGGGATGAACCGTAGCGGAAAGGAAATAATAAAGGGTTAGTATCCATAACATGGAGGAAAGAAGCGTTCTGAGGTCTTTATTTTTTCGTAAAAAGGTAAATAGCAGCACAAAACCTATAGTAAGCACCGGTGTTATTTTACCATAGGTCTTAATGAGTTCCCAAGGTTTGGCATCGAACAGAATTCCGATGTGTTTTACCACGTTCCACAAACTTGCATTGAATTCGAAATTCGAAAACCAAAGTCCTATGGTTTTTGAATAGTTAGTCACGAATTCCGAGGAGTAAAATGGAATAAGAAATACGAGGGAAGTAAAACCGATAATTGTGTAGAAAAAGATGCTTCTCTTGAAGCTAAAGTATTTTAAGAATAATGGTAAAAGCAAAAAAGGTACTAGCTTTACGGAGATAGAACAGGCCAATGCCACTCCTGCCCATTGCCATTTATGAATTGATAAAAGATAGATCGACCAAACAAAAAAGAAAAGCATTACCCCCTCAAAATGAAGGTTTCCTGTTAGTTCTATAAGAATTAAGGGATTTAGAAAATACCAGAAAATTAAATGGGTCGAGCGATTTAGTTTCTTTAAGAGCTTTCTTCCAAAATAAAAAATACCTATGTCTGCTAGAATAATAATACTGCGCAAACCAATGATAGCGCCTAAGATGCTTTTTCCACTTAACTGTGTCGCCAATGCAAATAGCAGTTGGTTTAACGGTGGATAATTACTGAAATGTTTTGCACTTAAACTGCCCATGCCTTGGTGCAGTAGTTCGGCATTGGAAATAATAAGGTTGGGCTGCGTAATTAAGGTGTTGGGTGCAGCTAGATATGGGTTCATAAAATTCTGAACCAATTCCCCATCCCAAATAAAGCGGTAAAAATCTTGGGAGAGATTAGGTTCTGCAAATAGAAAAGTGAGCCTGAAAAGCACACCTATTGAGAACAGGAAGGTTGCGTTCCATTTTTCGAATTGTATCAATTTATAACACAAAAAGAACAGGGCTGCAAAAAGTCCTAAAAGTTTTGGAAAGTCGGTTCTCTCTAATTGGTAGGCAAAAGTGTAGTAGAACAAGATGCTGACAAAAGCCAATGTAAGTGATACCTTATGGAGCTTTAGGTATGTTCTAAATCTGTTGGCCATTAAGTGGGTCGGTTATACTTGCGAATTTAGCGGTTTTGTAAGAATCACGTTCTTTTAAATGCCATAAATGTTTTTCTTGTTTGCTTATGAAGTAAGTGTTTGTAGCCAATTATAATTTGTTTCGCACCTGTGGTATCCGCTTTTATCTATTAAGATGGTTTTGATAGTGAAGTTGGATTGCTAGAGTTTTTTTATCATTTCAGTATCACTTTTGATTTTGGTAATATCGAGGAAAAGCAATTAGGTATAGCAGTCTATATGCGAGAAGGTTTTCTAAAATTCTGCAATACTAATGCAAGTTTATTAGTTTCATTTAGGGTACAAGTGACTTCAAAGAGCCATCAGGTTTCGTAAAACTAAAATAGGTGTATTGGAGTAAACGATGGTACTTCAATAGTATAAGAATACCATACGCTATACTATTTGATTACTTTATGAAAAACTTCAATATCATGTGTGTTCCCTTGAAGATAGAGAACATCATGTTGTTTTAGCACTTCTTCGGGATTCACCACCTTGAGCATTTCATCTTTCCGCATAATACCGAGTATATTAATACCATACTTGGCTCTTAGGTTCATTTCGGACAAAGGCTTTCCTAAAAATTTATTGCTGTCCGAGATGATTTTTAAACAGGTAATATGAAATTCAGGGAGATTTTTGGCCTTGTAGGTGGTTGCGCGTTTTTGATCGTCCTTAAAGAGTTGGTAATTGTCTGCCCGTACCTTTTCTACGATATGTTCTATATCATCCTCTGGTATTAAAAAGTTTTGTAGTACTCGGGAAAATATCTGTACCGAGGTTTCGAACTCTTCCGGTATTACGATATCGGCGCCAAGGGCTATTAATTCCGAAGTCTCTTTAACATATCTTGTGCGCACTACCAGATAAAGCGATTCTGATAGCGATCTCACGTTCTTAATGGTCGTTTTGGTTCCGTGGTTGTCAGATATGGCGATTACTGCCACCCGAGCGTCTTCTATATGTACCTTTTCTAGAATATGATGTTGTGTAGCATCCCCAAAGAGAATAGGCACTCCTTTTTCTCGTTCTTGTTTTACCGTTTCTGCATCCATCTCAATAGCAACATAAGGAATGTTGCTATCTGCTGCCGCTTTTGCAAGGTTACTACCATTTACGCCATAACCGATTATGACCAAGTGATTGTTCAGTTGGGTTCCAGGGAGTTCTGCAAGCTCTGCATGTGTGTCATTATTGTTTAGGTAACCGAATTTTTGGGATACGCCGATGACTTTCTTGGCCATATTTTCGGAAAAAATTATTACGAAGGGCGTAAGGAGCATAGAAACTATAGAAACCGATAAAAAGTATTGGTTGGTCTCGGCGTCTAAAAGGTTATTCTCTATACCCACTTTGGACAGTATAAAAGCAAATTCCCCTACTTGGAACAGGGAAAGTCCGGTAAGGATAACGGTTTTTTTAGAATACTTAAGTACCGCTACGGCGATGCCTGCCGCTATGGTCTTAATAATGAATACGGCAAGTACCAAAAGGCTAATGGTCCAAATATTTTCAAAGAAAAAACTTAAATCCAATAACATCCCTATAGACACGAAAAAGAAGCTGATAAACAATTCCCTAAACGGGAGTATAACGCTGGTGGCCTGATAACTGTATTCCGATTCCGAAATGATGAGTCCCGCCATAAATGCGCCTAAGGCTAAGGAGAGTCCTGCTTCTGAGGTTATAAACGCTACTGCAAAACAGATGGTAACAGTTAGTAGGAGGAATAGCTCTTTACTATTCGTCTTAGCAACAGCATGCATAAGTTCGGGTACTACATAGCGCGCAAGCAAAACCGTAACCACAATGACAACGGCCGCTTTTAACAGTAAACTTAGTAGGCTTGTAGAAAGGTCTCCTGAATCCCCTGCAATCAAAGGTGTAATCAGCATCATGGGAACTACGATGATATCCTGGAAAATTAATATAGCTAAGGCATTTCTGCCATGCGGCGTGTGCATCTCGTGCTGGTCCTGTAAGGTTTTCAATACTATGGCCGTACTGGATAATGAAAATAGAAAGCCAATGAATAGGGATTCGTTCCAGGAATTGCCTAAGAAATAATAGATTAGACCTGCAACGCCCAGGGTAATGCCCATTTGTAAAAAGCCGCCAAGGAATACGGTTTTCTTTATGGATGCCAGTTGCTTTATGGACAATTCCATTCCAATGACAAACAGTAACAGGATAACTCCTATCTCCGATAAGATTTCTACCTCCTCTACCTCTTTTACTAAACTTAGGCCATATGGTCCTATAATAACACCTGCAATTAAAAACCCGATTACCGATGGTAACTTCAGACGTTGCAGTAGGAATACAATCACCACCGAAAACACCAATAGAATTAAAATGTCCTGTAATAAAGGAATGTGCATGGGATTCTTGTTTATTATGGATTTGTGTATTGTTTTACATAAAATAAAAGAAAACAGGAATCAACTTGTCTATTATATACGCTTCAACCTTGTTAGTATTTGCTGTTGGAAAGATACCAAAATCCTTGTTCTAAAAACAGGTTGCAGAAGCTTGTTTTTGTTCGAGGTTGGTTATATATTTCAGGAGTGTTGTTCTACATTGGTTAAGATATAATAATACCTCAGTTATCAAATACTTAACTATGAGTTTAGGTTTTGGGTCATAAGGATGTGTGAATAGTATTCAAAAGCATCAATCCACTCATGATTGTGGAAGAAATACCCTTAGTATTCCATCATTTTCCCCAACAATTCTTTCATCATTTTTGCTGCAAGGTAGGCGGTCATGTCGTTTACATCCCTATCGGGATTGTACTCTACGATGTCCGCGCCAACAACTTCTGTATGTATATTTTGTATGATATCAATGACCTGTCTAGAAGATAGTCCGCCGGGTTCATGATGCGAAACACCGGGTGCAAAGGCAGGATCAAATCCGTCCATGTCCAGAGAAATATATAGCGGGTTTTTAAACTTAGGTATCGCCATCTTTTCCAGATGGTGCATTTCCTGTATTTCTACTTTGTATTTTTTTGCTTGCGCTGATTGATGCGGATTTAAGGTGCGTATACCTACTTGCACCAAACGCACGGCAAAACCATTTTCCATAATTCGAGTAAATGGGCAGGCATGGGAATACGGGTCACCCTCATATTCGTGGTAGAGGTCTGCATGGGCGTCGATATGCAAAATGTCTAACGTTGGATAGTTGTCATGATATGCTTTAATTACAGGGAAAGTTACAGAATGGTCACCTCCTAAGGAAAGTATCTTATTTCCTTTGCCTAGGTGTTCACGGGTAATTTTTTCGATATCAAAATACTCCGTAATTTCAAAATCCCCTTTATCCGTAATAATTTCGTTGTCTATGGAAACGCCGTTTTCCGAAAATAGGTTCATTGAGTCGCTGTAGAGCGCTTTCCTGATTAATGCAGGTGCTTTTGCAGGTCCACGCTGAAAGGAGGATTTTGCATCCCATTCTATGCCCTGTATGTTTATTCTATTCATCTTTTCTTTATTAAAAAATAAGGGTTTGGATTTACTAAGTAGTAGAAATAGGGCTATAATCCTTACTTACTATTTCTAAGATTTAGATTGAATCGCTTTCAGCTGTCGCCAGGTTACAAATCGGATATCTTCTTGCTCAAATAGCGATTTATTTTTTGGGTCGGTAAAAAAGTCGGTATCTATTTGTCGCCATTCGGCCCCAAAATTTGGGTGGTCTATGGTGACGGCTTTCATTTCCATATCATCGTACGCTGGATGAAGCAGAAACACATTAAGCCCTGGAACTAAATTCTTGGCCACTTTTGTATAGTAGTCGTTCAAGGCACCCTCTTTAAATAGGTCGTACTTTCCAATATGAATTTTCTGGGTGGTCAAATCGTTGGGTCTGATAATCTCCTGAGGATTCAAGCCTACCATAGAAAGTAATTCACCGCTTACCATAATCGGAAGTTGATATTTCGCTCCCAAATTTCTGTAGGCTTCGAAAAAATCGGCATGTGCGCCTACACTATACATATGCACATCTAAATGTGTTGGGTTTAATCCAAATTTCAGTGCTTTTTGTACCTGTGCCTCCAACTCTTTGGCTATATGTTCTGGTTTGCCATACTGTCTAAGTTCTTCACGGGTTTTATAAAAATACCCATTTTTATCTACCAAACTAGGTACTTCGGAGAGGGGTGAAACCGGTCCAAATTTATAGGTGTTCCATTCGCATGTTAAAGTCAGATGTATGCCATAGTCGTGTTTAGGATTATTTCTTGCAAAGACAGCAATTTCGTAATACCATGGGCACGGTACCATAATGCTATAGGAATTAACTATGCCTGCTTTCAGGCACTGCATTGTTGCTCTGTTATGTGAGTGCGAAAGTCCTGCATCATCTGCGTGGATAATAATCAATTTGGTACTTTTAGGATATCCTAGTCGTTGTGCAGTATTCATGTTTATAAGGTTGGAGTCTAAGATACTAAAATAGTGTCAGATTTTTTCGCTGCAACTTGCTTTATGTGACCCCCGTTACATCTTCATAATTTGTTTGGTTGCATAGTATGCCGATGCTACGGCGCCATCCATATAGCCTGCAAATTTCGCTGCCGACTCGGAGCTAGCAATAAACAACTTATTATTAAAATATGATTCTCTGAAAATAGGATTACCATTATTTTGATGTGGATAAAGAAAAGGATCCGAGTGTTCATAGGTGTACTTTTCCTTGCTCCATACACATTCTTCATAGCTTGTGAATTCTTCGGCTTTAGTTCCAAAAACTTTTTTCACTTGTTGGAGCACTTTTTTGTGCCGATCAGTATAGGAAAGCTCTTTTAAGGATGAACTTACAAATCCGCAAAGTGCATATCTGGACCTTTCGCGATTGCTGTGATCATAAAATTCCGTTATTGGTCCAGAGTTGCTGAATAAAGTATCGGGGATATTTTCCTGTTCCCAAAAAGGTTGGTCGTAAGTAAGTGCAATTTTAATGGAATCTTCCATCCACGTTTGTGTTTTTACGGCTATATTCATTAAATCTGCAGGTAAATTGGGCTCAAAAACTATCTTTTTCGCCCACAGTTTAGGAGGCAGGGCCAAAACAACTGAGTTACTTATATAGATGTTATCCGAACGGACTTCAACACCTTTTTTAGTAATCTTTATGTGGTTTACCGTTTGATTGTATAAAATATCGGTTTCATCCAATTTCTGAAGTAATGTATTTATAAGACTGGAAGTGCCACCAGAGATTCTAAAGCTTGGCGCTTGGCTAGGGATTTGAACCCGCTGCACGGGTGAAGCTGCTGAGGTCTCATAAAACACGGTTTCGTCCATACGTTGTTCATAGTATCCGATTTCCAATTCGTTCAGAAGATTTATTAAGTGACTATGCTGATTGTTAAACCACGTGGCTCCCATTTCAACAGGTGCTTGGTTTGCTTCGTATAGTGTATTGATTCTTCCGCCAGCCCTAGTTCTTGCTTCTAGAATTTTAAATGGAATCCCTCGTTTTTTTAGAAGGTAGCCCGTTAAAAGACCAGACAAACCTGCTCCAATGATCGTTGTTGACATGGGTTTAAATTATTTTGAGTTGCGGGTGCACAAAGGTAATTCTTAGGTTTCAGGATAGCACGGAGTACAAAGGGGATTTGTTTCTGCTAGTCTCTAAGTAGTTCTTATATACTTTCTTAAATCGGAATTAAGAATGTCATCCAGTTCTTGTTCATTTCCCTCGCTGGTCTTCGTAAATAAAAGCCCAAATGCTGGGTATTTGTTGAAATCCAATTTACGAAGAACCAGTATGTTCTCTAAATCCTGTTGTAACACATCAAAATCGAAATGGGAAATTTTCGAAGGTTCAATACCAGAATTATTGTTCAATAGAATAATACTATAGGTTTCATCTCCTTTGTTTTTGAAGAGTTCATCCCAATTGGGTTTTTTGTTCTGAAAAAAATATTCATAGGAATTAATGTTGAATGCATACCAAGAAAGATCACCGGTTGTACACCATCCGCCGAAACGTTGTGGATTTATTTCTATGGGTTTTATAACCCCGTTTTCATCGATTCTAACCTCTAGATGTAACGGAAAATTCTTCAACTCGGCTTTCTCTCCTATAGGTTTTAAAAAGGCTTCAACCGATTTTATATGCTTACGGATAATACTTTGCGAGGTGGAGTACACCCTGTCACTTACATCTGCGCCTGAGGAAAACTTATGATTTAGAATGTTTAGGATAACTGCTTCCCTATCCGCATTAAAATATGCGTCTATGGCAAATTCTTCCCCTTCAATATATTCTTCTATGATAAAAGTAGAGGCATCCATAACCTCCTTTGGGTAAATACTTTTTAGATTGTTATAGTTCAATTCCTTTTGGGCAGTAATCCAATCTTCTTCATTAGTTACGATATGTACCCCAATACTAAAAAACCCTAAAGAGGGTTTGATAACAAAAGGGAGTTGTAATTCATCTATAGTTACCGTTTGAATCTCCTCAATGGTAATTTTTCTATATAAAAAATTGGGAAATAGCTCTTTTATAAGTTCCCTAAATTTATACTTATCCTTAAACAAACGTATTTGGTCAGGGCGTTTGGTTTCTTCTAGATGCTCAAAAATCCATGATAATGAATTTTCTGAATTGGTGTAAATCTGCGGGTGTTCGCTGCCCGATAGTTTTGTTTTTGCCTCCTTTTCAGAAATCCAGTTGAGGGTACCATCATTGATAAGAGATTTTGCCTCTGCTGTAGCAACAATTTCAAAGTTATTTTCTTTAATTGTTTTTATCAGAAAATCCGAAACATAAGGTTGGTCTATAAGTATCATCTGTTACTAAAATCTAGCATTGTACTATAAAGGAAGTGCAATTTTAAGAAGCTTTGGTATTATTAAAATTACAATTTACTTTTATGGGCGAAAAGCTGTTAATTCCAAAAATGAGCTTTTATTGGTTCTCTACTGATGATGTTGTGCAAGATTTTTTTCTAAGTAAAGCTATCAAAAATAACTTCCAATGTCTTATGCTCTAGCGGTCAAAGACTTGAAGAAAACAAACCCAAAACCTAGGAACAACATAAAGTGGAACGGAAACAATCCGAAATCGTTTAAGGGTATAGCGCTATACATGCCAAATAAGAAGTAGACCATCAAGGCAAATTCCAATATCATATTGGGAGATAGTTTTTTGGTCAGGTACTTATTGCCTTTCCAGCTTTCCGTGATATTGTTAATATTGAATTTTGGCGTGCGAACAAACTCACTTCTTTTGCCCATATGGCCTTCTAGCACGGCTATTGAATTATGTAGAGAAAAGCCTAATGCAACTGAGAAAAATGTAAAGAAAATTTTAATATAGCTTACAAAATTATCAAACCCGCTGCCCTGTATGCTTTTAAATGTGAACCAATAGCACACAAAAAGTATAATCGTGCTTATGATAAAAAAACTGGTTGCTTCGAACACCCAACCAAGGTGTCCGTAGGCATTTTTGATATATAACATAGGGATGCTCAAAAATGCCACAATAAATACGCACAAGAACATAGAACTGTTCAATAGGTGCATAACACCATGAAATTTTGTTTTAAACGGAATGTTTTTAGCGGTAACTACACTCAACACCGTTTTTCTAAAATTTTCTGCACCACCCTTGTTCCAGCGGAATTGTTGTGATCTCGCCGCACTAATAACCACTGGAAGTTCTGCAGGCGTTTCTACATCTTCCAAGTACTTAAATTTCCAGTTTTTCAACTGTGCGCGGTAACTTAAATCCAAATCTTCGGTTAGGGTGTCGCCTTCCCAATTACCGGCGTCAAGGATGCACTCCTTTCGCCAAATACCTGCGGTTCCATTAAAATTAATGAAATGTCCTTTAGCATTGCGTCCTACTTGCTCCAATGTAAAATGCGCATCAAGTGCAAAAGCCTGAATTTTGGTCAACGTAGAGTAGTCTCGGTTGATATGGCCCCAACGCGTCTGCACCACTCCTATTTCTTGATCCTTAAAATAAATGACCGTTTTCTTTAACCAATCCGGTGCGGGAAGAAAATCGGCATCGAAGATGGCTATAAAGTCACCTTTTGCGATTTCTAGACCTTCTTTTAATGCGCCCGCTTTAAATCCAGAGCGGTCGGTTCTCCGGATATGGGTAATATCTAATCCCGTGCCCTGCAGCGCAGCAATACTTTTAGCCGTATCTACAACAGATGCATCTGTAGAGTCATCTAAAACCTGTATCTCCAATTTACTCTTCGGGTATTCTATTTTGGCAATATTCTCTAAAAGACGTTCCATAACATACTCCTCGTTATATACAGGTAGCTGTATAGTGACGTAAGGTATTTCTTTTGGGTCCAGAAGGTTGTATTTGGGTGCTGTTTGATTTTGTCTTTTTTGACCTAGGTAATTGACCAATAGATTTAACTGGGCGAGGCTATAAAAGAAAATCAGTAGTAATGAAATACTGTAAACTGCGATGATGATGTAAGCAATGGTTAGTGCCATATTATTTTAAACTATATTTAAATATCCAAGCCAATATTTTTATGCCGGCAAATATACTTCCTTTTACGGTACCGGACACTTTAGAAACACCAATTCTTTTTTTGTAACGTACTGGTACTTCGGTATATGTCATTTTTTTACGCAAAACTTTCAACTGCATCTCAACTGTCCATCCGTACGTCTTGTCCTCCATCTCCAATTCTTTGAGCTTTTCGTATTTAATAGCTCTAAAAGGACCTAAATCCGTAAATTTTGCACCAAAAAATAAACGCATTAAAAATGTAGCCAACCAGTTTCCAAAAACTTGCTGTGGTGTCATTGAACCTTCCTCGCGAAGGTATTTTGTTCTGGCGCCAACAACAAAATCTATATCTTTCTCTATAATTGGAGCTACCACTTTTTCTAATTCCTCTGGATAGTCAGAATAGTCTCCATCGATAAATACGATAATATCGGGTGCTTTGGATTGTTTGGCTACGAAATCGAGTCCTTTAAGACAGGCATATCCATATCCTTTTCGATTTTCTGTGAGAACGGTAGCTCCTGCATTCTCGGCATTTTGTTCCGTATTGTCCGTAGAATTATTGTTTACCACAATAATTTTAGATACTGTTGTGGGAAGTTCGTTTATAACCTTACTTATGGAATCTGCTTCGTTAAATGCAGGAATTATTACGTTGATATTGGCCATTATTTTACGTCAGAAATGGAGTTCTCCTTTTTAAAGTAGCCAAAGTCGCTCCATTCCTTGATTTTTTTCCCATTATTATATTTTTCAGCAGAAGTCAATTCGTTATCGAGATACTTAAAACAATACCCATGTTTAACACCTTTGTTCAATTGGCATTTATGGTTGATACGGCCCTGCTTATCGTAAAAAAGCCACCATTTTATCTTTTCTCCAGCGGCAAAATATCCTTCTTGAACACGCACTCTGTTTTCGTTATAAAAGTACCAGTATTTTTCTTTTTTACCATATTTGTAATGGCCTTGGGAAGCTATTTTTCCGTTTTCATGGTAAAATTTCCAGTAGCCGGTTTTTATATTATATCGTAACCAACCTTCCGATTTTAAGTTGCCATTTTCGTAATAAGACTTCTCGTAGGTATTATCCTCGGACACCGTGGCCGATAGAAATACAAAGGCTAAGAGAACATATATTTTTTGAAACACGGTTTTTGTTTTGATAGGTCGAAGTTATTGATAATTACTAACAATTATGTATCACATTCCCGACCCATTTTAATTAGCAAGAGCCAAGACTGTTTTTAAAATGAAACATCCAATGTAGTACTAACGTCTAAAAACTAGTTATCGTTCATTAATTCCATCAAGTCCACATCATTACCCAAAAGTACTTGCGTTGGATTAATCCGTCCCTTCTCCGGACCATTCTCCAATTTTAACACCCCTCTTGGGCATACAGCAGAACATACGCCGCATCCGACACAACTAGACCTAACAATGTTTTCGCCTTTTTGGGCATAGGCACGTACATCTATTCCCATTTCGCAATAGGTAGAACAATTACCACAAGAGATACACTGGCCGCCATTGGTAGTTATTCTAAAGCGTGATTTAAACCGTTGTACAAAACCAAGGTATGCCGCTAATGGACAACCGAACCTGCACCATACCCTATTACCAAAAATTGGATAAAAACCAGTTCCAATTACACCTGCGAATACAGCTCCGATTAAAAGGCTGTAGGTATTTTGAACGCTAGAAGTTTTTACCCCCAAAACCGTCCCTGTTTCCGTAAAGAAGCTAAATAGGGTCATCCCGGTCATGACCACTGCAAAGACTAGAACACCATGAACCAACCAACGTTCTACTTGCCAGGAAAAGAGCGATTTGCTAGAGTGTTGTCTATAAGGGTCACCTAAGGTTTCCGCCAAGCCACCGCAGCCACAGACCCAGGAACAGTACCATCGTTTACCAAAGAAATAGACCATTACGGGAACGATGACCAAGGTGAGTAAAACGCCCCAAAATAGGATGAACATCCCAATGCCTCCACTTGCTAAGAGCGATTTTAAATTCCATTGAAAAAAGAAATCGTAATCCAATGGAAATGCATTTTTAAAATCATAGTAGGGCATTTGCAGGCGCACCATGATTTCGGGAATCAGAAACGCAAAAACAATTTGAAAAAACAGAACGGATGTGGTACGGAATACTTGATAGATATTATGCCGGTATTTGATGTACATCCGAACGGCCATTACCGTCATTACGGTGCAATACATAAAACCATATACAAACCAATGCCCGGCAGGGTTTCCACTTAAACCTTCGCTAATACGGTCTACCAAATAAGTCCAGTTAACGGCATATTCCGAACGGAAATACAAAACCAGGTAAAAGCTTACCAAGAAGATAAATACCATCCAGGCGATCCATCCTTGGTTTGTGCTGCTTTGGTGGTAAATACCATCATTTTTAATCCCTTTTTGTCCAAGTAAAATCACATTAGGAAGAATAAATAGCAGCGCACCTATAATTCCCAATCCAAAAGTTAAGAACCACATAAGTCCTTTGTTTTCAACTAAAAATCCAATTCCTGATTTTTTACCCAATTCCGCAGCCATATCATGCGGACCGGTGTAAATTATTTTTTTGTATTCCTTATTCTTACGATGTGTTGTGTTTGCAGATTCTAGTGCATCTACAACCATAGGTGCAAAATCCAACATACCATCGAAGGAATTTCCAACGACTTTGGATTCTATTTCAGAAACGAATAATTGGCTTTTGATACCTTTGGATGCTGCAAATTCAGAAAAGGTCTCAGCATTAAGTTTGTACGTACCTACAACGGGTAGCACGGTAAATATGGCTAGACCGATTAAAAATATAGCAAGCCCAATGTTTTTTATTGTTTTCATAAATATATTTTTCTTTCATTCCCACGCTGGTGGGAATCTTTAAAAGAGTCTACTTAATTTACCTTGCTAAAAATCCGTTTCCAGCTTTTTTTCTTGGGTGCGATATTGGCGCCAAGAGCTTTGTTGTATGCAGTAACAATTTCGTTTTCATACTGAGTATAAAATTCTGGATCAAAATTGGCATCTTTTAGATGTTCCATTACATGGTCTACGTTTCGCTGTTCTGTTAACCAGCGGTCAAAAATTTCATGCCGCATGCGTATTCCAAAGGTGTTGATGCCCAAGAATAGTTTGGATTCCTTGTTGTAAGCGATGGTGATGCATATTTTTTCTTTCTCATGTCGCCAGTGAAAGTGCTGCTCATAATCCTTTTTGTTTTGTTCACTAAGCACCCATCCGTAGGTTTGGTATTCCATATCCAAAAATTTTGCCGAGTTAAACCAATGTCCAGGGTTATATTCTGTAGGGTTATCGCAGAGCGTTTGTGCTAGAGCCTCGCCCATCATGCGACCTGTATACCAGACCGCTTCTATAGGTCTACGGTTGCCAATGGCCTCGTGCTGTTCCGCACAGTCCCCAATGGCGTACACGTCTTTTGCGCTGGTTTCTAGGAGTCGGTTTACTTTTACACCCCTACCTAATTCTATTCCAGAAGATTTTAGAAAATCGATATTTGGCGTAACGCCTGCGGTTAATCCCACCACGTTACATTCTATAGTATCTCCTTTGTCTGTAGTTACTGCACAGGCTCTTCCATTTTCATCCGATAGGATTTCCACTAGATTGGTGTGTAATCTTAAGTCTATATGGTGTTCCAAAATATGCTCGTTGACCAAGGCCGATTCTCCTTCTGGCAAAACGCCGTTCCAAAAGCTTTTTTCCCGGACTAAAAAGGTGACGGGTATTTGTCTTGATCGAAGCATTTCCGCCATTTCGATTCCTATGAGTCCGCCCCCTATAATGACTGCTCTTTTACAAGTTTCTTTGTCTGGGGCAATTTTTTCTAGATTGTCAAGGTCCTGTTTAGAATACAGACCTTGAACACCTTCCAAATCCTGTCCGGGCCAGCCAAACTTATTAGGTTTAGACCCCGTTGCAATAACTAGTTTGTCGTAAGCAATTTCAGAACCATTGGCTAAGAGAATTTTCTTGTCGGAAGTTTTCACTTTGCTAACAAATCCGTTAACCAAGTCTATACGATTCTTTTTCCAAAACCAATTCTCGTAAGGCTGGGTATGTTCAAACTTCATATGTCCCATATATACATACATGAGTGCTGTACGGGAGAAGAAGTAGTCTGTTTCGGCAGAAATGAGAGTGATTTTATGGTTGGAAAGCTTTCTTACGTGCCGTGCCAATGTAACTCCGGATATACCGTTTCCAATAATAACAATATGGTTCATAAAATGCTTTTGTTCATAGATGTGTCGTTGTTAAAGGTACTAACTTAACAACTCCTGCTTAATTTAAATAAATTTTAAATTCGTGGCATAGTTATATTTGTACTATCGATATTTGCCTAATTATTCGTTTATGGGTTTCCATATTTGTGCTATAGATAAAAAATAAAGATTAGAATTAGGCAAGGCTTAATCAAATCTTAAAAAGGATGTGGTATTGTAGGGTTAAACAAAATGTTTCGACTTAAGGCAAAACACCAATGAAATTATACCAGCAGGAATGAAAAGTAGACTAGGCGTTCTCATATTATTGGCACTTGTGTTGCCTATACAGCGTAGTATAGGTCAAGATTTAAAAGAATTCTTTTCCAACACGGACAACTTCCTTAAAAATACAGTACAATACGGTCGCGTAGATTATGCTACAATAAAAAATAGCCCAGATAGGTTAAATGCACTAGTTGCAGCTGCAAAGGAGATCCGTATAGCGGAAACAGATGCCGCTAACTACCAAGCATTTTGGATCAACACCTATAATATTTTGGTAATCCATGGGGTAGTAAACAACTATCCTTTAAAATCTCCTTTAAGTATACCTGGTTTTTTTGATAAGATAACACATGAGGTCGGTGGTGAGAATATCACACTCAACGATATAGAAAATAAAGTGCTTCGTGCTAGTTTTCCTAAAGAGTCTCGGTTTCATTTTGTATTGGTCTGCGCTGGATTGGGTTGTCCGCCATTAATTAATACTGCCTATAAGCCAGCCACTTTAGATGCACAACTGCAAAAGCAAACGGTAAAGGCACTTAATGACGATAATTTCATTAGAATAGACAAAAAGGAGGTTCAAATTTCCCAAATATTTCAGTGGTATACTGAAGATTTTACAAAGTCCGGTGCTAGCTTAGTAGACTATATTAACACCTACAGAACAGAAAAACTTCCAGAAGATAGCAAGGTGACTTATTACCCCTACGATTGGACCTTGAACTCGGTAAATTAATTAGTTGCTAATAAAATAAACACCAATTCACCAATGCCTTGAATCTTTAAGTGCTGTATACCAAATATGTTAACGGTAATCGTACGAGGCCTAGTCAAATAACCAATTAGGCTTACGAGGGTATTTTTTAAGCGATGCTCATATAATAACTTGGAAAATCCCTAATTTAGAAGTCTTAAGTAACTTCCATGAAAAAGCTAGCACTTGTTTTCATATGCTGTTTACAGTTTTGTTGTTCGGGTAAAGCCCAGCAGAAAATAAATGGGGTAAGTTTTGTAGCGTCTAGAGAAGAAGTGGTGCAATCTGAAGTGGCCGAAGTGCTGAAGGTCAATGCAAATAGTGCAGCAGTAATGCCTTTTGGTTTTATGCGGGATGTAGGGAATCCGGAAATTATTTTTGATACGGATAGGCAGTGGTTCGGGGAAACAAAAAAAGGAGCCAAGCAGTATATAGAACTATTGAAGAAAAATGGCATAACGGTCATGCTCAAACCGCAGATTTGGGTATGGAAAGGTGAATTTACGGGCACCATTACCATGCAGAACGAAACCCAATGGGAGCAGTTGGAAAACTCCTATGATCGTTTTATCCTGTCTTATGCACAATTGGCAGAAGAGACCAAGGTACCTATTTTATGTATTGGCACCGAGTTGGAAAAATTTGTAGAGAATAGGCCGGAATATTGGGAGCGACTTATTGTAAAAATCAGAAAAATATACAGGGGTAAACTCACATACGCTGCAAACTGGGACGAGTACAAACGAACGCCTTTCTGGAAAGAACTGGATTACATAGGGATAGATGCCTATTTTCCTTTATCTGAAGCAAAAACGCCAACAGTAGAAGAGCTTAGAAAAGGCTGGCAGCCTTGGAAAACTAAAATCATAGAAGTAGCTAGTGCAAATGATAGAAAAGTGTTGTTTACTGAGTTTGGTTACCGCAGTATGGATTTCACGGCAAAAAAACCATGGTTGGTAGATCGGACCGAGGAAGGCATTAATCTGCAGGCACAAGTTAATGCCAAAAAAGCTATTTTTCAAGAATTCTGGTCAGAGGATTGGTTTCAAGGTGGTTTTGTTTGGAAATGGTTTATACAGCACGAAAAATCGGGCGGTAGTGCCGATAATCGATTTACCCCACAAAATAAACCTGCACAAGAGGTTATAGAAAGCCATTACAAATCGTTTAAGGAGTAAAATTCGATTCTTTTTTTGTCATGTTGTTAGGGTTCGACCGGGCCATTCGCATTGGTCTCTTGCTTATCCGGGAGTAGGTTTTCGTTTGATGTATAAGCTCATTTTTATGCCTTATTTCGGATAGATTACAGTTATGGTGTGACAAAAGAAAGGGCTAACGGAATTGTCCTTGGAATTGGTCAATATTTTTAACAATATTTGCCGAGCTATTGCGATACTATCCACATGAAAATAAACACCCTGTTTTTTTTAAGCATTTTATGTAGTTACAACGTTTTACTGAGTCAAACAAAATTAGATACTGTTGTGGCCCAGAATGGCGATGGTATTTTTTCAATCCTACGAAAATCCGGGATTCATCCGGTAAACTATTATGTTGATTTTTTAGAATTGAACAAAGATGCAATAAAAGGTGCAAGTGAACTGGTTGCAGGTCGTAAATACGTATTACCGTATGCGCCAGATTCTTTTAAAAACATGGGTACGTTCATACAATTGGATAAGGAGGAAGAGCAGCCTCTTTTTGATACAGAATTGGTACAAATGAAACAGCGGGACTCCACCCTAAACAACACTGTTTATCATTTGATTTATAAGGGTGAGGCACCTAATAATACGGGGGAAAATAGTCTGGATACTTTTATATTGAAACTATCCAAGGACTTAATGGAGCGGGGAGCAAGGATCTATGTATTGAATCAGAATACTACTTCCGCATCAAGGGATAGCACATTGACCGAAGTAGAAAATACCGTAGCAAATTTTGGGGAACTTACGAGTATTGTTAATAAAAATTACTTAAAAAATAATGGCTCCTATCAGCGCGTATTGCTGATAAGGGATTCAAAATTGGCTAAAAATAGAATTTCAATTGCTATGTACCATTATATTAATAGCATAGATGGGCAAAGATTGGCGGAAAGTTTTAGGGAAATCTTTAAAAAGAATGCCATAGGAAAAGTGAAAACCGGACATGGAGTTTCTCCATTCACTGATGAACCTAACATCTTTTTAGCAAAAAATTTAATCCCAACCGTAACGATTATGGATATAAACGGAGTGCCTGAAGAAGGAATACAAGTTGGTTCTGTACAATCCGCATTACCGCAACTCATAACTAAGGCTATAGTTGAAGATTACGCCAATATGGACAACGTTAAGTGAGTTTAATTCATGGTTTCCAGTTTCGGCATAGAATTTGTTTTTATTTGAAAAGTATGATCAAACATTTAACTATTTGTATCTCGCTCCTGTTTTTTACCAGCTTTTCTGGTCTTGCCCAAGTTTCTTTAAAAACCGTGGTTGCGGAAAAAGGAGATGGAATTCTTTCTTTATTGCGTAAGAATAATATGAGTCCGTATACGTATTACGATGCGTTCATCGGCCTCAATATAAGTCATCTAAGGGATAGTGTTCATTTGTACGAAGGGCGTGCCTACAGTATCCCAAGTGTTATCGATAGTGTTCCAGTCGTAGATTCCCTTCAAGTTGCATCCAAAAAAGTTGAAGAAATAAAGAGCGAAGCATTTAACATTTTTGGTGAAAAACATAAAATGGTCGTTGAAAAAAGCGAGCGCTTAAAGGGAAATGTGTATTATCTGGTCTCCGGGCATGGTGGCCCTGACCCAGGGGCTATGGCAGTATATGCAAAAAACGAAATTGCCGAAGATGAATATGCGTACGACATCACCTTGCGTTTGGCAAAGGAACTATTGTCACATGGTGCTACGGTATATATTATTATCCGGGATGAGAACGACGGAATACGGGACGATAGAATTTTAGAAATAGATAGGGACGAAGTAGCATATCCTGATAAAACCATACCCTTGAATCAAGTAGCCCGTTTAAAACAACGTGTTGATATCGTAAATAGTCTCTACAAAAAAAACAAGGGGAAGTACCAGCGACTTATCGTTACCCATGTAGATAGCCGTAGTGTGGGTCAGAATATCGATGTTTTCTTTTATCATCACGAGAAGAGTAAGAACGGGAAAAAATTAGCGAAAAACATTCACAAGACATTTCAAAATAAATACAAAAAATACCAGCCCTACAGAACCTACGATGGTACGTTGGGTGATCGGACAGAACTTTATATGGTTCGGAAAACCCACCCCGCCGTGGCCTATATAGAAATTGGCAATATTAAAAACAGCAAGGACCAACGCCGTATTTTAGATCCTGATAATCGACAGGCACTTGCCAAATGGATTGGGGAAGGAGTGTTGTTAGATTTTGAGTCAGACTAAATGTAGTTCGTTTGAGTGTCAGTGCTAGAGGCGCCGTGAAAAAGGCGTTGCCTGTCCGCCAAAATGGAGCATAGTATATCGAGAAATTGGTTAGCGTCTGGTTTACATAGCAATATGCTGTTTGTAGTAACTGTAAAGTGACGCTGGTCCCGCTCCCAAATAATGCTTCAGATGTACTATCCCAAAGTGATATTGTAAAGTAAACACTCCCTTGTTCTGATACCTTCTTGCCGATGTCTTTACAGTATTGGGGAGTATGGTGAAGTTTGCCAACTTATAAATTCTACCTATAAATTCGTTGTCCTCATAAATGGTGTAGCGAGCATTGAAGCCCCCTGCTTTGCGAAAAAGTTTTTTTGAAATGAAGAGTGACTGGTCGCCACCTCTACAAATCTGGTGATTGATGCGCGTACACCAAGCAAAAAAGCCGAGCACAGGATGGTTACTATCAAATTGTAGTCGAAAGCAACCTGCTTTATTTCCGTTTAAAAACGCGGCACTAATTTGGGAGTCGAAACCTTTGGGCGGTATCGTATCTACATGTAAAAAATAAAGCAGATTCCCAGTTGCTATCTTTGCACCAAGATTCATTTGTTTTGCCCTTCCACGTTCAGATAAAATTACTGTTGCCCCAAAAGATTCAGCTACAACACTGGTAGTATCGGAACTTCCCCCATCAATAACCAATATTTCATGAATACATTCGGATGTGGCATTTGTTTCAATGCTCGTGAGTACTTTTTTAATGTACTCTTCCTCATTAAGTGCAGGAATGATAATGCTTATCCGGGGTTTTTTATTGTTCATTGATCTACGTAGGGCTTCCAGAGTAGTAGGATTGGTGCTAAGAAACTTACAGCTGCTTTATTAATTCTTGGAAAAGTTTTACCATTTTAGGTTCTGTTTTTTCTGCAATCGCTATGATTTCAGCGATATCTACCTGTTTAAGATTATCGGGATCACATTCATCTGTTAACACGGATACCGCCACAATAGGCAATCCTAAATGATTGGCAACGATGACTTCGGGTACGGTACTCATGCCTACCGCATCGGCACCAAGTATTTTTAACATACGGTACTCTGCTTTTGTTTCTAGTTGAGGTCCTACAACCGATACATAAACCCCTTTTTGTAAGGAAATACCATGTTTGGTTGCTATTTCTTCTAATTTGTGACGCATGGAAACATCATAAGGTTCGGACATATCTGCAAAGCGTTCCCCGAATTCTGCTACATTTTTAAATGCTAATGGCGAACCTCCCTGCATGTTGATATGATCTTCAATCAACATCATATCCCCCTTTTTGTAATCAAGATTGATGGCACCCGCGGCATTGGAAATAAATAGTTTTGTGATTCCTAATAGGTGCATTACGCGAATAGGATAGGTAATGTCTAGAAAATCATAGCCTTCATATAAGTGAAACCGTCCTTGCATTACTACAACTTTTTTACCTTCTATGGTTCCGAAAACTAGTTTTCCGGCATGGAATTCAACGGTTGCCAAAGGAAAAAATGGGATATGATTGTAATGCGCCTCAATTGGGTTTTCAATCTCGTCTACCAACTTACCTAGTCCTGTGCCCAATACGATTCCTATTTCGGGCCGATCAAAACCTTTGCTTATGAGGTAGGCTACAGATTCCTCTACTTGTTTTTTTGTCATATTCTTAATGGTATATGTATATAATGTGCTGAGAAATTAAGTTCTGAGAAACGATAAATATACGCAGACCTCCTTAAATAATCCAAAATCTTCATGAATTCTAAGTAGTGTAGAAAGCACTATTTTTTAGGCCAGATGGTTCTAAACTGTTCACAAACAATGAGCATGTTTTCGGATGGTTGGCCTCCATTTTCTGCTATCGCAGGTGCAAAAAACGCCCAATGCGCTTTTTTCCATTTTTCGAGTGGTTCTATGGAAGTTCCCATATCCATAGCTGCATACACTTCGGAAACTTGGTGAAAGGGGATGGTATCTACTTGTTCGGTCTCTATAATGGCTACTGCTTTGCCATCGAAATCGGTCACGATATTTTTTGTTCCGATTTTTGGAAGGTCTGCATTGGCTTGTTCGTAGAATAAATAGAGATTGGAACCCGCCTGTTTTTTACCGTTTAGAATCAATTTGGCCAACCTGTTTGCATCTTCCCTATTGTTATGAAAATAGAAGGCTTCAGGTAACTTTTCTTTTTTGAATTCAGGATTTGATACGGTGTAGCTATCCCATAATTCAGAAACCGATGGGTCAATTTTGTTTTCAGCTTTTGTTTCGCTTTTGCAGCCAATCAATAGTATAACTAAAATGAATGCCATTGGTTTCATAGTTTCTTTTCATATTAATTAGTTATCTAAAAATAACAACGTTCCAAATAAATCTAGATATGTCCTAAATAAGGCGTAAAGGCGTCATTTTCTTTAATGTCCTCATAGTGGTCTACATCGTTTTTAGGGTCTAAAAGGGCTACTTTTTCCCCTTTAAGGTCAGCCAAAGTGCTTTGTAGTACTGATGCTGTTCCCCAATCCTTATTTTTAAATACTTCGGGTTTAAAACGCTTCATACCTAGCAGATAATACCCGCCATCTATGGCAGGGCCTATTACAAAATCGTTGGTGTCCAAGGCTTTAAAAGCTTTCTCTAAGTCTTCTTGTGATAGGTCGTGCATATCACTTCCTATAACAATGATTTTTTCATAATCCTGTTGAAAGCCCTCTAAAAAAGCATTCGCCATGCGTGCGCCGAGGTCAGTTCCTTGTTGGAGTCTTTTATCAAACGTTTTGTTGTCCCAAATATCATCCTCCCAGATTTCCTCGGAATAATAGACTGCTTTTTTCGCGTATAAACTTCCAGTTATTTCTACGGTATGATTCAGTAAGAATTTATAAATAGCTAAGGCAGCCTCATCGCCCACTTTCGCCGCCAAACGTGTTTTACATTTCCCTAATTCCGGATTTCTGGTAAAGATTAGAAGTAAGTTATTAGATTTTGCCAAGGTAAAATCAATGGTCTTTTTATCTGTTTCCGTTTTCTTAGTGTTAAGTATTCCCAATGTTTATTTGTTATTTTTACTATTACTTTTTACAAAACCATCGACTACCCTCTAATAAACCTTAATTCCTTTAGTGAGTAATTTCCCCCAGTGTTTGCTAAAGGCATGGACACTGTCCGTAGGTTGCTCTTTTAGATTGTAGATTGTTTTATCCTTATTTTTCCATTCAAATATACCACCATATAGGTTTTGAACATTGGTATAGCCTAAGGCTAGTAGTTTTTCTCCAATATCCTCGGAACGAACGCCAATGGAGCAATAGACTACAATGGGTTTTTCTTTGTCGGGAATATTTTCTAGTACGACGCTTGGGTCAAAAGCTTTGTCGCCTACCCAAATAGCATCCTTCAGATGACTTACATGATACTCTTCCTTTTTACGGGTGTCTAGAAGTATATAGGAACTTGAATCTATGATGTCTTCGGGTAGAATATAAGGTACCGATGCAGAATTAAACCGTTGCAATGTTTTGTCCAGTTTGGTCTGCCCTAAAACGCCAGTATGCAGCTGAAGAAGAAAAAAGGAAATAAAAAGAAATCGCATGGAAGCCTATTTAATGACCATAAAGGTACTATTTTAGTAAGGCATCAGGTTGGGACTAAAAGCCAAAAAATACTTAAGATATGGAAACACGCAGCAAAAATTTGTTTTTAATGGCACTAGCCGTACTGGTTTTTTCTTGTAAAGAGAAGGAAGCGAAAAAGGAAGTTGTGGCCGAAAAAACGGATACATCGTATTACACAGAACCATACAGACCTCAATTTCATTTTTCCCCCGAAGAAAATTGGATGAACGATCCTAATGGTCTCGTATACCACAACGGTGTTTACCATCTATTTTACCAACATTATCCGGAGGATATTGTTTGGGGACCTATGCATTGGGGCCATGCCGTGAGTAAAGATATGCTACACTGGGAACATAAGCCTATCGCCCTTTATCCAGATGAAAACGGGGATATATTTTCTGGAAGTGCTGTTGTCGATATCGATAATACCTCGGGTTTTGGTTCTACGGATAATCCTCCTTTGGTCGCTATCTTTACCTATCACAATATGGAGGGTGAGAAAGCCGGAAGAACCGATTTCCAGACTCAAGGTATCGCTTATAGTTTGGATAACGGCGATAGCTGGACAAAGTACGAAGGCAACCCGGTAATAGGTAATCCAGGAATAAGGGATTTTAGGGACCCTAAAGTTATTTGGAACGAGAAGGAGGAGTTATGGACCATGCTTGTGGTAGCAGGGGACCATTTACAAATATGGAATTCGGCTAATTTAAAAAAATGGGAACGGGTAAGCGAATTTGGAAAAAACCAAGGAGCGCATGGTGGTGTTTGGGAATGCCCAGATTTGTTTCTCTTGCAAGTAGACGGAACCGATGAGGTGAAATGGGTACTTTTGATCAGTATAAATCCGGGTGCACCGAACGGAGGAAATGGCACGCAGTATTTTATTGGAGATTTTGATGGCAAATCCTTTACGTCGGAACAGGCGGAGAACAAGTGGGTTGATTTAGGAAGGGATAATTACGCAGGAGTCACCTATAACAATACGCCAAATAAGGAACGCATTTTTATAGGTTGGATGAGCAATTGGGATTATGCCCGTGATACCCCTACCGAAAGATGGCGTAGCGCCTCTACCATTCCTAGAGCTTTGTCGTTAAGTAAAATCAATGGACAATATGAGTTGTTTAATTATCCGCTTTCTAAGTTTGAATCGTTGGTAGATTCCAGCGTGGCAACTAAAGATATTTTGGTTCCTTATGGTGAAGCCTATCAGGTAAGCCTTACTACGAATAATCAATCCGAAATTCGCTTCGCGACCACCACTAGGAATTTTGTTTTGAGTTTAAAAAATGAAGGTAAGGATAGCCTAGCCATTGCTATGGATGGAAAAAATAAAGTACTAAATTTTGACAGAAGAAACTCTGGACTGACCAGCTTTAAGGATAATTTCGCAACCGGTGTTCAGGAAATGCCAATCGATAACTTACCTGAAGGTGCTATTGAAGTCCGCATCTTATTAGATGCGTCTTCCATAGAACTGTTTGTAAACCAAGGACAGTATGTGATGACCAATCAGATTTTTCCAAGAGATGCTTACACTACGCTGGAATTTCTGAACACATCTGATAAGTCGCTTGAAGTAAGTGATTTTAGTGAGCGTGCTGTGAAACGAATTTGGGAAGAATAGCAGAGTTTACTTATTTCTAAAATTATTGAAGTTGGATTATTCTTAAGAGATACAACTCGCTTTTTTAGTTCGTAATGAGATTTATATTTTTGAAACTCTCTTAAAACAAAAAAATCCTTACCAAAAAGTAAGGATTTTATGTGGTGCCTCCAGGAATCGAACCAGGGACACATGGATTTTCAGTCCATTGCTCTACCAACTGAGCTAAGGCACCATATCGCTATAAGCGGCTGCAAATATAATTTCAAAATTAGGATATACCAACTAAATCTTAAAAAAACCGTAATAAGATTTACTTCTGGGGTAATTTTAAATATAAGTAGTTGTATTTCAATAAGCTGTAACGCACCTAATTTGAAAACTATTTCGAAAAGCTTGTAGCTGTGCCATTTCACTGGTTTTTGATGACTATTATCATAAATTCTTCTTAATAAAATCTAAAAGTTTATATAGGTAAAGGGTAGAAAACTGTATTTTAGGAAATTCAATAAAAAAGAGAACGAATTATGTAAAAGCATAGTTCTAAACTGACTTAACTCTTCTGTAATATTCCGGTTGACTGAATAACAAACAATGCTTGGAATTTCACAGATATAATTCAAACACTAAATGAAAAGAAGAAATTTTGTTCAATTATCCGGAATGGGCGCGGCTTCACTGTTGTTGCCAACTACTATGATGGGGAACAATATTCATGCAGAGGCGCTTTTAGAGCCCGGGATGGATGTGCTCGTAAAAAAACGAATGGCAGACGTTGCCTTGAATACCGCAAAATCCATGGGTGCTACCTATGCAGATGCCCGAATAGGTCGTTATCTTAACCAATACGTATTTACTAGGGAAGATAAAGTACAACGTGTTCAGAATACAGAATCTTTTGGGATTGGAATTCGTGTAATTGCCAATGGTACATGGGGCTTCGCTTCAACGAATAGTGTAACCGAGGATGGGATTAAAAATGCAACCATGCAAGCAGTAGCTATTGCAAAAGCCAATTCAAAATTCCAGACCGAGCCTGTAAAATTAGCTCCGGTATCGGCGCATGGTGAGGTTTCTTGGAAAACACCCATTAAAAAGGATTTTAAGGAAGTTCCTGTCTCGGAGAAGGTAGACTTGCTATTAGGTGCAAATGCCGCTGCAATGGATAATGGTGCCAATTTTGTAAACTCGGCACTTTTTATGGTAAACGAGCAAAAGTACTTTGCTTCAACAGACGGATCTTATATTGACCAAGACGTACATCGTATATGGCCTACATTTGGGGTAACTGCCATTGATCGTGGAACAGGAACCTTTAAGACTCGCCAAGCAATGAGTGCACCAATGGGAATGGGATATGAGTATATGGACGGTTTAGCCTCGGAAAAATTAGAAGGCCCAGCCGGCATTACCTTATACAAAAAGAGCTATGATATCGTTGAAGACGCCATACAGGCCGCCAAACAAGCCAATGAAATGCTTACGGCAAAATCAGTAGATGCGGGGAAATATGATTTGGTGCTGGAACCTAATCATTTAGGACTTACCATTCACGAATCTGTAGGGCATCCTTTAGAATTGGATAGGGTACTTGGTTATGAGGCCAATTATGCTGGAACAAGTTTCGCAACTTTAGATAAATGGAAGTCAGGAGATTTTAATTACGGAAGTAAACTGGTAAACCTGGTAGCCGATAAAACACAAGAAGGCAGCTTAGGCGCTGTTGGTTATGATGATGAGGGTGTAAAATGTAAAGAATGGGATTTGGTGCGCAATGGTACCTTAGTGAATTATCAAGCGATTAGAGATCAAGTAAATATTATTGGTCAGAACGAATCTCATGGATGCTGTTATGCACAAAGTTGGAACGATGTACAGTTTCAACGTATGCCCAATGTGTCGTTAGAACCAGGTAAAGAAAAATATTCCATTGCCGATATGATCAAGGATGTAGAAAAAGGAATTTATATAGCCGGAAGAGGATCGTATTCTATTGACCAGCAGCGGTACAATTTCCAATTTGGGGGAACTGTTTTTTACGAGATAAAGAATGGAGAGATTGTTGGTATGTTGAACGATGTGGCATACCAGTCCAATACACAGGAGTTTTGGAATTCATGTGCTAAGATTTGTGATGAGGGAGATTATCGAATGTTCGGTTCTTTCTTTGATGGGAAAGGTCAGCCTTCACAGGTAAGTGCAGTATCACATGGTAGTTCAACGACTCGATTTAATGACATCAATGTAATCAATACAGGTCGTTCTATTTAAACGATACAACTCAAAAGAAAAGACAATGGCAATATATACAGAACAAGAAGCTAAAAAAATAATGGAAAAAGCACTGAGCTTTTCCACGGCAGATATCTGCGAGGTAAATTTAAGCGGAAGTGAGAGCGGAAACATACGGTATGCACGTAATTCGGTTTCAACGGCTGGTCACCAGTCTAACCAGAGTTTGGTGGTGCAATCCAGCTTTGGGAAAAAATCGGGAACGGCTACTATTGATGAATTTGACGATGCATCGCTAGAAAAAGTAGTTAAACGCGCCGAGGAATTGGCCAAACTTTCTCCAGAAAACTCAGAATTTATGGAGCCTTTAGGGCCACAGGTGTATGATGAGGCTATTAACTATGTGGACGCAACGGCTAAAATTACCCCTGATTACAGGGCAGAAGTGGCCAACAGTAGTATTGTGCCCGCAAAGGCCAAAGATGTTACCGCAGCAGGATTTTTGGATGATTCTTATGGCTTTAGTGCCATGATGAATTCCAAAGGACTTTTTGCTTACAATAAAGCTACGAATGTAGAATTTACCGTGACGATGCGAAGTAATGATGGGACCGGCTCGGGTTGGGTCACAAGAGACTACAATGATATTACGAAGTTCGACTCGGCTGAAGCATCAAATATCGCTATAGACAAGGCAGTACTATCTAGGGAAGCTAAAGCAATAGAGCCTGGAAAATATACCGTAATCTTAGAGCCCGCCGCTGCCGGTGATCTAATTCGTAATATGAGTAGGTCTTTTAGCGCGAGAACTGCGGATGAAGGCCGTAGCTTTATGTCTAAAGAAGGTGGTGGTACAAAAATTGGAGAAAAAATTGTAGATGAGCGGGTTAATCTCTGGTCAGACCCCTTACATCCGGAAGTGCCTACAGGAACTTGGAATGGTGCTGGACAACCATTGGAAAAAACATCATGGATTGAAAACGGAGTAGTTAAAAATTTAGTTTATGATCGCTTTTGGGCACAAGAAAAAGGAGTGGCCCCTGTTCCCTTTCCCAGTAACCTAATCATGGGCGGTGGTGATGCTTCCTTAGAGGATTTAATAAAGAGTACCAAAAAAGGGATTTTGGTGACCCGTTTATGGTACATAAGATCAGTTGATCCACAAACCTTGCTTTATACGGGATTAACAAGAGATGGAACGTTTTATATTGAAAACGGACAAATAAAATACCCCGTTAAAAATTTCCGTTTTAATGAAAGTCCAATTATCATGTTGAATAATTTAGAAACACTTGGAAAGCAAGTGCGAATTGATGGAAATTTGATTCCGTATATGAAGATTCGCGATTTTACCTTCACTAGTTTGTCAGATGCGGTATAACGCATCAAAAATAAAAACATACTGGTTGTAACTTTTTCGTTGCAACCAGTTTTTCATTATAATCAATTAGAACATAGTTCATTGAACAACGCTTTTTTCTTTACAAGGTTGCAATATGAATCCGGTGATTGGGATGTAGATCAGCGTATGCCTTCTAATTTGCTCAATTCTTTGGTTGAGTACACGACCTTAAAAGTAGATACCTTAGAGAATATTGTATCGCTTGCAAACGATGCTATTTTTAAGAGTCCGTTCTGCTACCTCTCAGGTCACAAATTGGTACAGTTTACCAAAAAGGAAAAAGAGAACTTTAAAAAATATGTAGAAAACGGGGGTTTTGTTTTTGTTGACGATTGCAATCATGATATAGACGGACTTTTTGCAAAGTCCTTTGAACGTCAGATGGATGAGTTGTTTGGTGCGGAAGCACTTCAGAAAATACCCAATGATCACGAAATCTATTCCATCTTTTTTAATTTTGAAGACGGACCACCAACTACATCCCAAGAGTTAAATGGTTGGGGAGATGATTTGGTGCACGAGTATCTAAAGGCAATAGAAGTCAATGGCAGAATTGGCGTATTGTACAGTAATAAGGATTATGGCTGCGAGTGGGATTATGATTTTAGGAACAAACGCTGGTATAAAATAGACAACACACGGTTTGGGGTAAATATCGTGATGTACGCATTAACCTCATAAATGAAGTATATGGATGAAAAGCTGCTAACGGCGGAAAAGGAAATAACGGCACTTACTAAGAAGTTGGGAGTGTTAAAACAGGAAATAGCAAAAGTAATCGTAGGTCAAGAAGAGACGGTAGAACAATTATTGATTACTTTTTTGGCGGGCGGCCATGCCCTTTTAGAAGGTGTTCCGGGATTAGCTAAAACCCTCCTCATAAAAACAATAGCACAAGCCATAGAATTAAAATTTTCTAGAATACAGTTTACCCCAGATTTAATGCCATCGGATATCGTCGGTACAGAAATTTTGGAGGAGGACCATACTACGGGTAAAAAATTCTTTAAATTTAATAAGGGTCCCATATTCGCAAATATCATCTTGGCAGATGAAATTAATAGGACACCGCCTAAAACACAGGCGGCGTTATTGGAAGCCATGCAGGAATTTGAGGTGACCTACTCTGGACAGACCTATCCTATGGACAGGCCATTTTTTATTCTGGCTACCCAAAATCCAATAGAGCAGTCGGGAACCTTTCCCTTGCCGGAAGCCCAACAAGACCGCTTTCTGTTTTATATTAAAATTGGATATCCATCCGAACAGGAAGAGGCATCTATTTTACAACGTACGACAGGTTCTAAAAAAGTGTCTATAGAAAAGGTGTTAGATGGTGCCGATATTATAGCGTTACAGAAATTGGTGCGAGATGTGCCTATTAGTGATGAACTGATAGGATATGTAAATAGAATTGTAAGAGCTACAAGACCCGAAACGACCAACAATAGTTATGTGAACGACTGGGTAAGTTGGGGAGCAGGACCAAGAGCAGGACAAGCGATGATTCTAACGGCAAAAGCCAGAGCTTTACAGGCAGGACGTTTTTCAGTAACCTTGGAAGATGTGAAAAAAGTAGCCTTTCCCGTATTGCGACATCGGATTATAGTCAATTTTAGAGCAGAGGCGGAAGGTATTACCTCAGATACGGTGACTCAAAACCTAATAGAACAAGTAGCCCTAAATCCAAAACTATAAGAAAGTGAAACAGGATTACAGGCAACTTCTAGAACCAAAGATTATCAATAGCGTTTCTGGCCTATCGCTCATTTCGCGCGTGATTGTTGATGAATTTTTAGCGGGTTCGCATGTGAGTAGAAGGGTAGGTCCTGGTTTGGAGTTCAGCCAGTATAGAAGCTATCAATCCGGTGACGACATGCGTTTGTTGGATTGGAAAATGTTGGCCCGTTCCGGTAGATATTATATCAAAGAATCCGAAATTGATACCCATGTGGCCGTGAAGTTCATTTTAGACGCCAGTAGCTCTATGTTGCATGAGGAAGAGGGCTTGTCAAAAATGGATTATGTTCGAGTTTTAGTAGCGTCGCTTGGATATTTAGCGCAACAGCAAGGGGATAAAATAGGACTCTTTGGTCTAAACGATACACAGTTACAAATGCTACATCCAACAACACACAAACAGCATTTCAACCGTTTTTTAAACAAATTGATTGCTATTAAAAATAAGGGTAGTTGGCCTAATGATAGAAACGACCTTACCAAAATTCATCAACGGAATCAAAAGGAACTATTGTTCGTTGTTACCGATATGCATGAAAATCAAAATGAACTTACCCAATGGATAACCGAGTTAAAAACCGCTAGAAATGAAGTGGCCGTGCTTCAGGTAATGGGTACTAATGAATTGGATTTTAATTACACAGGAGCCACCGTTTTCGAAGATTTAGAAACTGGAAAACGCGTAAAGGTAGATGCAAAAAAAGCCAAGGAGTCCTATAAAGCAGCTATGAAAGTAAATCTGGAAACGATTAAAAATACTTTTTTGTCCAATGGGATAGGTTTTGAACTCTTTAGATGCGACACTCCTTTGGATGAAGCCCTACAGTTGTTTTTAAAAGAGAGGATTCGGCTTGGTTAATATGATTTTTCTACAGCCAACATACCTCTGGGGACTACTGTCAATACTAGTGCCGTTAGCGATTCATTTATTGAACAAGGGCGATGTAAAGACCGTAAAGGTAGGTAGTGTTCGTTATTTGACCGAGCAGGAAACCAAGCAGACCAGACAAATAAAGCTAAACGAATTGCTATTGTTGTTTTTGCGAATGCTCTTGTTGGCATTCTTGGTTTTAGCCATGGCAGAACCCGTGTTGCAAACACAAAACAAAAATGTTCCATTAACCTATCTTGTTGAGCCTTCTTTAATACATAGTGGTCAAATGGATACTTTTTTGAACGAAGCTCCTGGAGTTCCCATACGATTGTTGGCTAACGATTTTCCGACTATGGACAGTGAAAATCTACGAGAAGAGGCACCAAACTATTGGCAATTGGCGCAGGAGTTGACAAATTTGGAATCTGATAGTATCGTGGTTTTCTCAAAAGCACGTATTGCAGGTATTCGTGGGATACGTCCGGTTATTCCTGCAACTGTATTTTGGATAGTAATGGATGAGGTTGACTTGACAGACAGCCTTATAGGTGCTACTGCTACTGAAGATGGTGCAGTGGTGCATACTATAAAAAGTGATGCAAGCTATACCGATATTCAGACTACGTTTATTTCAAAGGACGAAATTATCTATAATTCTGAAGATAGTATTTCAATAAAACAAAATGAGGTCGTTAAGACTATTCCAATAAACCCGAAAGACACCTTACGCATTGGTATAAGTTATGATGTTGAATTTTTGAAAGAGAAATTATTTTTTGCCGCTGCTTTTAAGGCGGTTGCAGATTATTCCCAACACCATTTGGTATTGGAGGAGGTAACTGGTACAAATCCGTTATCTGAAACCGCTTATGATTTAACGGTTTGGTTAAAGAGGAGTGCACCTCCAAAAATAGAAGGGAAGGTATTGCAGTATCAGGCAGATAGTCTCGCAACTAATAGCATCGAGAAATCAGGTAAAAAGAATCTATTTTATGTAACGCAACGTCTTACCATTGACCATGTGTTAAATGAGCGTTTGACGGAGGATCTATTACAAATCGTAATAACTGCCCCTAAATTGGAAGAGGCAATTAGTTCTTTGGATAAAAGAACACTGCCGGCACAGGAATTTATACCGGAATCAACAGATTTAGTGGATATGGATGCTAAAGAGCAACAACAAAGTATGGTGAATTGGTTTTGGGTAGCCGCACTACTGGTTTTGGTGGCGGAAAGGGTATTGGCCAAATTTAGAAAACAATGATTACAGCCAAACAAATTATACAAAATACGCTTCTGAGGTGGCGCCTGTTACGAATGGCGGAAATCGGCTTGGTAGCTATTGGTTTTGGCCTACTGGTATATTTTATTTCAAGGAACATTTGGATTTCTTGTGTATCGTTTTTAGTGATATGTATCCTTTATGTCTTGTGGTTAAAACCATGGAAATTTGGAAAAAAAGAGGTCTGTAATTATTTGGACAACACAGTAAAGGAACTGGAAAATAGTACGTCATTGTTAATTGCAGATATGGAAGAATTGAGTCTGCTTGCAAAAATTCAACAATTTCGTATAGCCGAAACCTTACCTGCTAGTAAGAACAAGATACAATTAGAACATAACATTGTTAAGAGTTTGGTCATCGCTTTAAGCTGTATGGGTCTTGGAGTGCTACTTCATTATTCGGGCCTTATTAGCAATACTGTTAGAACAGAATCTAAAGTGTCACAAAAAAACGCGATATTATTTCAGCCTTTGGATACGCTTTCTTTAGCGGTAGTTCCCCCAGTGGTAACCAGTCAAAAAATTACGATACGCTATCCCTCATATACGGGCATGTCGGCATCGGTAACTTCAGATATGAATGTAAGAGTATTGGAAGGGTCTTCCGTGACCTGGGGAATCAGTTTTAATCAACCTATAGAAAAAGCAGTCTTTCAGTTCGGAACTGATGAAGTTGATATGTTATTAAATAATGAGGTATATACGAATCGTTTTAAGGCAGGTAACTCTGGTTTTTACACCTTCAAGTTTATAGATTCGTTACAAAACGAATACCTGTCCGAACTTTATAGTTTTAATGTGTATAAGGATGAAGCTGCTGAGATAGATATGGACGGCTTGCAACAATTCTCTTCGTTTGAGGCGGACGCTTCACAGGAGTTTACCTTTTCTAGTTCAATAACAGATGATTATGGTATTGCCGATGTGGCTATAATTGCTACCGTGAGTAAGGGAACGGGAGAGTCGGTAAAGTTTAGGGAGGAACGCCTCGCTTTTGATACGCCGTTTCAAAAATTATCCAAGTCCGCAACACTTCAAAAGAAGATAGATTTAAGAAGTCTAGGCATGGAACCTGGTGACGAGCTTTATTTTTATGTAGAAGTAAAAGACAACAAGGAACCCAAGGCCAATATTTCCCGTACCGAGACGTATTTCTCGGCTATTAAGGATACAGTGAAAGATGCATTTGCCGTAGAAGGTACCATGGGAGCAGATTTGATGCCGGATTATTTTAGAAGTCAGCGTCAACTGATTATCGATACAGAAAAATTGATTTCGGAAAGACCAACGGTAAAGAAGAAGGATTTCAATTTTAGAAGTAATGAACTAGGATTTGACCAGAAAGCCCTAAGGATAAAATATGGCAAGTTTATGGGCGATGAAACTGAAGCACCTACAGCCCCAAAAGGAATAGGTGAGACCACTACACAAGAAGATATGTTGGATGAATATTCCCATAATCATGATGGTAGCAATGAGCATAATTTAGTTGTGGATGACGACCACGACCATGACCATGGTGAAGAGCAGATGGACGCAGGAGATTCGGAAGAAGATCCATTGGAAGCATATGTTCACAATCACGGAGACCCTGAGGCATCAACCCTGTTCGCTAAATCCTTGAAACGTATGTTAAAGAATGCCATGGCCGAAATGTGGGACGCAGAACTCTATTTAAGACTTTATGAACCCGAAAAATCACTTCCCTATCAGTACAAAGCCTTGAAGTTGATTCAGGAAATAAAAAATAGTGCTCGTATTTATGTGCATCGCATCGGATTTGATCCCCCACCGATAAAGGAGGATAAACGTTTAAGCGGAGAACTAAAGGATGTAAGTGGATTTAGTAAGACGGAGGAGTTGAAAACCGAGGAAGCGTATCCCAATATGAAGGCTGCCTTGGAGCTTTTGGCATTGGTGCTATCTACAAATGAAGCCTTATCAAAGGAAAATAAAGTCGTTTTAAAAGCAGCTGGAGACGAACTTGCCGTGTTCGCAATCGCCGAACCCGGCAACTATCTAAAAACCTTACAAGGTCTAAAATGGCTTTCAGAATCCGAACAAACAAACATGGCAAGAGTAAGTTTGGTGTACACAGGGTTGCTGAATGCCTTGCCAAACCAAAAACCAGTACCTAGTGCAACCCAGCGGTACGATGGCAAAATGAACCAACTCTTTTTAGAAGCACTACAAACCAATGAATAACCAACTTCAATTTATGAATCAAGAGGTATGGTGGGTGGCGCTACTCCTTGCTTTTTTGTTGGCTTTAGTGTTTGGTTGGAAAGAATGGAGGGGAGCATTTGATGCGCGGTTTGTAATCAAAGGTCAATTGGGAATGTTAGCAGTAGTAGCCTTGGTGTTTCTTTATCTTAGACCGGCACTTCTTACCGAGGTTTCTGGTAAAGCCATACTTCTTACCAAAAATTATAGGGTATCTCAATTGGATAGCATAATAGGCAAGGAAAAATCAATTCCAATCATACGATATCATCCAGGGATGCATTTTTCTAAAGCTTTGGATTCTATTAATGAAATTGTTGTTTTGGGAAATGGGCTGGCCTCCTATGATTTTTGGCAATTAGATAATGTATCCACTACGTATCTTCAAGGAACTGTTCCCAAAGGCATAGTGAAATTAAAGTACGAAGATAAACTACGAATTGGGGAGAGCTTGGTGGTCAGTGGTTTATATAATGAACCAATTTCCGGAAACCGTTTGGTACTGGGAACAAATGGAGGACAAGGTGTTGATTCTGTCGTTTTAAAGGCTGATATGCAGCAAGGCTTTGCGTTGAAAAGCAATGTCAAGACAAAAGGAAGGTTTGTGTTTCAGCTTATCGAGAAAGACAGTACAGGTGCTGTTTTGTTTTCAAACCCACTTCCGGTAGAAGTATTGGATAAGGAAACATTACGAATTTTTATTAGTAACCGATTTCCTTCGTTTGAAACCAAGTATCTAAAAAACTTTCTAGCAGAAGAAGGTCATGAATTGGTAGTACGCAGTCAAATTACCAAAGGAAAGTACAAGTTTGAGTATTTTAATACGACAAGAAATCCTATTTATGGTTTCCGAGAAAATGTTCTAAAGGATTTTGACTTATTAATTTTCGATGCGGACACTTACTTAGGATTGTCCAAAAACAACAAGGAGGTCCTTTTAAAATTGATAAAAGACGCAGGCATAGGGCTTTTTGTACAGCCCAATGAAAACTTATTTAGGGGGTCTAACGAAATGGTTCAGCTCAGCGTTGAAAGGGATTTAAGGGAAAAGAATATAAAAGTGGAAAACATTGTACTGGAAAAATATCCATTCAAATTTCCAAATGCAGATCCTGCCTCAATAGCTTTGGAAGAGTATTCGTATACTTTTGTTGTTGGTAAAGGACGGTTTGGCACAAGCCTTTTGAGCAATACCTATCAACTGGTATTGGATGGAAAAACGGATGCGTATGCCAACATTTGGACTCGAATTATTGTGGCAAGCGCTAGAGGTAAAGAAGTAAATGGGGCATTTGAAACATCAAACGTATTCTCATTTAAAGATGAGCCGAATTCATTTTCGTTACTGACGGAAGAAGAAAAACCAAAGGTTAATTTTGATGCAGAATACGACATTCCACTTGTGAAAAGTGCGGTCCTCGAAGATAGGTGGCAAGGTAAGACCTATCCTACTGATGATGGTTGGCACTCACTTCGTTTGGTTAACGATACAAGCGTGGTAAGTAATTTTTATGTAATGGATTCCATCTATTGGAAATCGGTCATAGGTGCAAATATGATGCGTGATAACAGTCGATTTTTTGACAAAACAAAAAATGTGGATGTTAAAAAAGTCCTATCGATAGAAATAAGTCGTTGGTGGTTCTTAGTCATTTTCCTTGCCTGTATGGGATATTTGTGGATTATTCCTAAACTAAAACCACAATCGGTTTAATATCTTTGAAATATGAATTTAGTAGTAGACATAGGAAACACTTACATCAAATTTGCAGTTTTTAAAAAGAACGAGTTACTGTTCGATGAGTTTTTTGAAGTATCCGCTTTTTTAGAAAAGGTAAAGTCAATTTTTGGGACATTCCCGGCCATCAGGCGGGCTATCATAGCCTCGGTAGGAGAGTTGGACGAAAAGGCATTTGAAGTGTTGTCCCTCTTCTGTAAGGTGCATGTAGCTTCACAAAATTCAAAAATTCCTTTTAAAAATAGTTATGCAAGTCCTCAAACCTTAGGTATTGATAGGATTGCCCTAGCTACAGCTGCTTTTTATCATAATCCAGGAGGAAATACTTTGGTTATAGATGCTGGGACCTGCATTACGTATGATGTTGTAAATGATTTTAATGAGTATTTGGGCGGTGCTATTTCGCCTGGTATCAATATGAGGTATAAAGCCATGCATAACCAAACGGCAAAACTTCCTTTGTTGGAGAAAGAGGAACCATTAGATTTTATTGGAAACGCTACAAATAGCTGTATGCATAGTGGAGTGTACCATGGCGTGATTTATGAACTAGAAGGAGTTATTTCACAATACCAACACCGATTTGAACATTTAACAGTTATTTTAACAGGGGGTGACAGTCATTTTTTGTCTAAACGACTAAAAAATACCATCTTTGCGGATTCCAAATTCCTCCTTAAGGGGCTTAATTATTTGCTAGAATACAATAAGCATTAAATGATCAGAAAAATTGTAGTTGCAATTGTGTGCATCGCCACCATGGGTTTGCACGCCCAAGAAGGAACCGCTTCTCCTTATTCTTTTTTCGGTATTGGTGATTTAAGAAGTGCAGGAACCGTTGAAAACCAAATGATGGGAGGCATAGCGATCTATGCCGACAGCATTCACCTTAACCTAAGAAACCCGGCCGCTTATGCGCAATTGGGTTTAAACAGTTGGGGGAACGAAAGAAAAGGTTTGGTTGTGTATACAGCAGGAATTTCCAATAAGCAATACCGTTTTAGGGATTTTACTTCCGAAGAGCGCAGTGCCGTAACCAACCTTGATTACCTGTCGCTTGGTTTTAGTGTAGGAAATAGGATAGGTATGGGATTTGGGATTATGCCTTATACTGCGGTAGGTTATAATTTTGTCGATGAGCAATCAGGTGGTTCGGAGCCGTTAACCAATATTTTCAATGGCCAAGGCGGATTGAATAGGGTATATTATTCAATAGGATATGAGATTATAAAAAATGTGAGTATCGGGGCTACGGTGAACTACAACTTTGGAACCATAGATAGCGAACGCTTACAGCAGGTGGAAAATGTACAATTTGGGTCTTTTGACAGAAAAAATTCAAACATTAACGGTTTTGATTTTAATTATGCAATAAATTATACACCAAAAATTAGCGATAAACATACCCTGCATACCTCGCTAAGAGTAAATACACAGGGCAATTTGGTGTCTGAGAACGAAAGAAGAATAGGTTCTTTTTCGATAAGTACAGGCGGGTCCATAGAAGAGATAAATGTAGATTTAGAGGCTCAAAACCTAAGAAATACGGAGTTTAAAATACCTACTACCACTACAATAGGTTTAGGTTTGGGAGAAGATCAAAAATGGTTTATTGGCGGCGAGTACAGTTTTCAAGGCTTAAGTGATTTTGAAAACGCTTTTTTAGGGGTGCAGAACATTGTTTATAAGGACGCTAGTTCCTTTGCTTTTGGTGGATTTATTACACCGGACAGTGGCTCGTTTTCTAGTTACTTAAACCGCGTTACCTATAGAGCCGGGCTACGTTTGGATAAGACCGGAATGGTGGTTAGCGACGTAGATATAAATAACTTTGGCATAACTTTTGGAGTTGGACTACCACTGGCTCGAAACTTATCCAATCTTAATTTAGGTTTTGAATTAGGAAAAAGAGGAACAACAAGGGCCAATTTGGTAGAGGAAAGTTATTTGAAAATCAATATAGGACTTTCATTAAACGATCGATGGTTCCAAAAGAGAAGAATAAACTAAAAAATATTTAGTACATTAACCACTTTAAACTTAACAAGATGAAAATGAAAATTTACTTCACGGCAATTATGTTCCTAGGAATGATGGGGGTAAGTAATGCACAGGCACAAAACCCTGAATGTATGACCAATCTCTCCATTTTTTCGGAGCATGCAAAAGTTAAAAACTACGATGCGGCTTATGAACCATGGAAAATGGTTTACGAGACATGTCCTAAATTAAATTATGCCACATATTTCTATGGTGAGCGAATTCTAAAGCAGAAAATAGAAAAAGCAGCTGCTGGCGAAAAAGCAGCTTTTGTTCAAATGTTGTTAGATGTATATGATAGCAGACTTCAATACTACGCATCCAAAACAAGTGTAGCCGAAACGGATATCGATAAAGCGATGTTGATGACCGATGAAAAAATGATCGACAACGAGCAGATGTACGGTATGTTGAACGATGCATTTGTAAAGGACAAAAAGAATTTCACGAATCCTAAAGCTTTATATCTATACTTCTCCAGCTTAGTAGATCTTCACAATGCGGGAAAAAAGGAGTTGCAGGAAGTTTTCGAGGTCTATGATGAGGTTATGGCTAAAATAGAGGAAGAAAATGAGGTAATAACGGAGAAAATTGCAAAGTTGTTGCCAAAAGAAGAGGCAGGTACATTAACGTCCAAGGAAAAACGTGCCTTAAAATCCTATAATTCCTATTCAGAAAATTACGGTAAAATAGAAGGTAGTATAGATTCCAAACTAGGTGCTTTAGCAGATTGCGGCAACCTTATTCCCCTGTACGAGAAGAATTTTGAGGCAAGAAAAGGTGATGTAAAATGGGTTAAGAGTGCGGTTTCTAGAATGTTCAACAAAGAATGTACCGATGATGATATGTTCGTGAAATTGGTAGAGGCACAGAAGAACCTAGATCCATCCGCAGATATCTTTGTTTATTTAGGTACGCTGAAAATGAAGGGTAACGATACCAACGGTGCAATGGAGGATTTTGATAAGGCTTTAAGTTTGGAAACGGACGCGGTTAAAAAATCTAAAATTGCCATGAAGGTAGCATCTATTAATAAAAGAAAGGGAAGTAAATCTTCTGCTAGACGTTATGCACAAAAGGCAATAGATGCAAACCCATCTAATGGTAGGGCATATCTTTTAATTGCGAACCTATATGCATCCAGTGCCAACGGTTGTGGAACAACTCCTTTTGATAAACGTGCCATGTATTGGAAGGCTGCGGATATGGCTGCCAAAGCGGGTAGGGTGGATCCTTCTATAAGATCATCTGCTAATAAAGCAGTTGCAAGTTATTCGGCCAAAGCACCGAGTAAAGAGATGATCTTTAGTTCGGGTATGGCTGGTAAAACGGTTACATTTTCTTGTTGGGTAGGCGGAAGCGTAAAGGTTCCTAACCTGTAAGATGATACAATCTTTTTTAGATATTTTTAAAAGCATTGCCGTGGTATGTGTCGCGGCAATGCTTTTTTCTTGTCAAGATGGTTATAAACGTGTTGGCGAGGAAGCAATTAAAGCTGTTGTGCCACAGGGAATTGCACATGATTTTGTGCTTACCTATACTGAAATACCGGAAAAAATAACTTCTGAGGACGTAGGTTCATCAAAAGTGGTAGCAGTGCTTTCGGGACCGGTTCGGAAGGATTTTGAAAATCTGAATTTTCCACATCAAACGTTTCCCGAGGGTTTGTTGGTCGAAATTTTTAACGAAAAAAATGAACGGACTACTATAGAGGCGGATCATGGTATTTTCTATTCCATTACCGGGGTTGTGGATTTGAGAGGAAATGTAATAATTAAATCTGACGATGGTAAAAAATTAGAAACGCCACAGTTGTACTATGACCGAACCAACGAATGGGCATTCACCCAAGAAAAGTTTAAATTTACCAACCCGGAAGATGGTACCATAATGGACGGCAAGGGAATGGATATAAAAAAGGACCTTAGTGTAATGAATGCGCACAAAACATTTGGGTTAATGCTTATAAAAGAAGAAAAGGATGATTAAGATTTTAAGATATACCGAATACTTATACATTATTGTAGCTATTTTTTCGATTTACCGTAGTTTTTCAGATTGGAATACAGATCGGTCTATGGCGTATATTTTTATATTTTTCGCTGTCGTATCTATTGGCATGTTTTTATTCAGGAGAAGTTATCGCAAAAAATTTGAGCAACGAAACAAGGATAACGAAAACCAATAGTGGAGCCAGATATCATCATTATTATTTTTTCCCTTTTTTTTTCCGCTTTTTTCTCGGGAATGGAAATTGCATTCGTATCGGCAAATAAAATTCATATAGAAATTGAAAAAAAGCAGGAAGGAATTTTAGCCAAAGTACTTACCAGGCTTACCAAAAAACCTTCTAAGTTTATTGCCACTATGCTCATTGGCAATAATATTGCGTTGGTAATTTATGGGCTGTTTATGGGGGAGCTATTGATGAACTGGTTTTCGGGACTAGCACCCGAAAGTACGTTTTTAAGACTACTATTAACTGATTTTGCATTGCTGTCACAGACCATTATATCTACAGTGGTCATTCTTGTTACGGCGGAATTTCTTCCAAAGGTGCTATTTCAGATCTATGCGAATAGCTTATTAAGACTGTTGGCTATACCGGCGTATATTTTCTACATTATATTTTCTTTGATATCTGAATTCATCATTGGGGTGTCCGATTTTATATTAAAATATGTGTTCCGTACCCCTGGAGACGATGTACAGCTAGCTTTTAGTAAAATAGAATTGGGGGATTATATTACCGAGCAAATGGAGACGGTAGAAGAGGAGGATGAGGTAGATTCGGAAATACAGATATTTCAGAATGCCTTGGAATTTGCAGCCGTAAAAGCTAGGGAGGTAATGGTTCCAAGAACCGAGATTATGGCTGTAGAATTGCATGAAACCCCCAAGAATTTGGCAAAACTCTTTACCGAAACTGGGTATTCTAAAATCCTGATTTTTAAGGATACGGTAGATAATGTTATTGGGTACGTGCATTCCTATGAGTTGTTTAAAAAACCAAAGACCATAAAAAGTATTCTTCTTCCGGTAGAATTCGTTCCGGAGACCATGCTTATTCAGGATATTTTAAATGTGCTGATAAAGAAAAGGAAAAGTATTGCCGTAGTATTGGACGAATATGGTGGTACATCCGGTCTTATGACGGTAGAGGATATTGTAGAGGAGCTTTTTGGTGAAATAGAGGACGAGCATGATAGTACCGACTTAAGAGAAGAACAGATCGATGAAACGCACTTCTTATTTTCGGCTCGCTTGGAAGTCGATTATATTAACGAGAATTATAAGCTCAATTTAGTTTCCTCGGATGAGTACGAGACTTTGGGCGGGATGTTAGTGCATCAATTGGGAGAGATTCCCGACAAGGAGGCCGAAATTCAGATAGATAATTTTAAGTTTACCATCATTGAAGTATCAAGCACCAAGATAGACCTTGTTGCCGTAGAATTGTTACCGTTGGACTAATTGCTTTTAGCGCTCATATTTCCCCTGTTTTTAGTTTTTATTATTTCAATTAAAAATGGTAATTTCGCCACCTAATTTTTAGTATACCATAGCATGGCAGTTTTAGAAAATATAAGAAAACGTACTACGGTTTTGATCTTGATTATTGGTCTGGCCTTGTTTGCATTTGTAATTTCCGGTGTTTTTACCAGTAGCGAATTTGGAGCTGGTGGTAAAATAGGGTCTTCCGTTGCCGAAATTAATGGCAATGATCTTTCAATAGACGATTTTAGGCAAAAGGTTGAGGTCGCTTCAAGAAGAATGGGACCAACTACCTCTTCTTTGCAGGTGATGAATCAGGTTTGGGACCAGGAGGTTCGCAATAGTATTCTTGGCGCCCAATTTGGCGATTTAGGTATCGGTATTGAACAAGATCAAATTGTCGATTTTCTGGAAACGGCAGGTTACGGTCAGAATCCGCAGTTTCAAGATGCAAATGGCGTTTTTGATCCAAATTTGTTTAAACAAACAGTGATGGACTGGAAAGTAAATAATCCTCCCCAATACGAGGCCTGGTTACAGACCGAGGAACAAATCGTACAAATGGCCAAGGAGCAAACGTATTTTAACTTGGTGAAAGCGGGGCTTGGTGCTACTTTAATGGAAGGTGAATTGGATTATAAACTGGCTACCGAAAAAATGGATATTAAATATGTGCGAGTCCCGTACAGCAGTATACCTGATAGCACGATAACCATTAGCAAGGCAGAGATTGCCGATTATATAAAAAAACATAAGGAGGATTATAAGCAAGAAAAGGCAAGAGACATACAGTTTGTATATTTTGAGGAAAAGCCATCAGAGGCGGATGACCAAGCGGTAAAGGCTTCAATTACCAAATTATTGGACGATACTGTAGAATACAATGAACAAACAGATCGTAACGATACTATTAAAGGTTTTAAGAGTACTACCGATATGGCCGCGTTCTTAAGCAGGTACTCAGATGTGCAGTTTGATACGGTATACAAAGCCAAAAAAGAGTTGCCATCAAGCGTTGCGGATACACTAATGAGTTTACAGGTTGGTGACTTCTATGGACCTTATAAGGATGGTGGTTCCTACAAGGTTACCAAGATGATGAACAGAAAGCCGAATGGTTCCGTAAAATCTAGCCATATTTTAATCACTTATGAGGGAGCTACCCGTGCCAATCCTGAGATTAAACGAACCAAGGAAGAGGCTGAAGCAAAAGCGAATGAGCTTTTTGTTGAAGTAAAGAACAATGTAGATGAGTTTACGGCGTTTGCCAGGGATAATTCGGATGGACCTTCTGCTCCACAAGGCGGTGATTTAGGCTATTTTCAGCAAGGAAGTTTGGCAACCGAGTTCAATGATTTTATTTTTTCCAACCCTGTTGGCGAGATAGGATTGGTACAAACCGATTTTGGTTTCCACATCATTAAGGTAGATGATAAAGAGGATGTGGTGCAATTAGCAACACTTTCTAGAGAGGTTGTTGCTTCAGAGGAAACTACCAATGCGTTGTTTACAAAGGCAACGAAGTTTGAGATGGAAACTATTGCCAATCAAGATGAATTCTCTAAAATTGCTAGTAGCAATGAGTATTTTGTAAGGCCGGTAAACAGCATAAAGGAATTGGATGAAAACTTGCCAGGTCTGGGATTGCAGCGTAATGTTGTCCAGTGGGCATTTAACGAGGACACTAAACTGGGTGATATAAAACGGTTCAATATAAACAACGGGTATGCAGTTGCTCAGGTTTCAGGTAAGTACAAAGAAGGAGTAATGGCACCTGAAGATGCGTCTACGACTGTACTTCCAATTTTAAGAAAAGAACGTAAAGCGGCACAGATTATTGCGGCTAGCGAGGGTAAGGCTATGGATACTTTTGCAAAGGATAACAATGTTTCTGTTTCTACGGCGTCTGCCTTAACCGTAAAATCTCCGACTATTCCAGGGGCTGGAAGCGAACCAATGGTAGTTGGTACGGCTTATGGTATGGCAACAGGTGAAACTTCCGGATTATTGGAGGGTAATACGGGCGTATTCATGATAGAGCTAACGAATAGAACAGAGGCTCCAAAATTGGACAACTATAGCACCTATGCAAATACCTTAAAAAACAACTCCGCTAATAGGGCTACTACTGCGGTTTATAACGCATTAAAAGAAGGTGCCGAAATAGAGGACAAAAGGGCTACATTTTATTAGCCCTCGCATAATTTAAAAAAAAAGCCTCCACTAGTGGAGGCTTTTTTTTATTCAACTCCAAAGTAAATCCTTTAGAAGTTTCTATTCCTTAAAAGTGGTTTTTCTGTTATAGAATCATATCCGAATAGGAAATAATGGTAGTATATCCTTTTCTTGTGAAATAATCCAACGTGTTTTCCCTTGCAGTTACCAATACAAAATCGCCTCCCCAACCTCCTAAGCTTTTAATACATCCTTTATAATCGGGAAACAACTGTTCTTTTATGGTGGGAACATTCAAGGCATTGGAAAGTAGTTCCTCATGAAGGTTTAAAAGTGTTTCAAATTCCTGTAAAGTGTTTGCTGCAACCAGGGAATTGGTAATCTCCGATATTTTAGCAGTGAATTTTGGTTTGTCAATTGACTGTTCTCTATAGGTGGATATGGCTTCCCTACTGTTTTTCTTCTGGTTGAGATACACGAAATACAGTTGGTCAGAAAAGGATAGAACCGGATTTACCTCCTTAATCGTTACTTTTGAATTTTTAATTTTAAAAATAATAGGATGCTGGTGTTGGGCGCATGCAATATCATAACCACTACCTCCAAAAGTTTTTTTTAGCAGCTCGTACGGGTCAATTTTTGCCCATTGTGCTATGTTGTTTATCAAGGTTGACGAAGTTCCTAGTCCCCAATTCCTGCTAAAAGTGAGCTTGGTCTCTACAACACATCCATCGGAGCTGTTCAGGAACTTTGGTCGTAGTACTCTTACCTGTTTTAAAATGTGCATCAAAGTCTTGGAAATAGCCGCATCGGATGAGGACAATTGCCTAAATTCTGCTATATCGTAACTCCCATGAAACCAAACGCTTTTATCGGCATCAAAACTTTTCCATAGAAGGCTGCCTGAGGGTAAAGGGGTTATCTCTAAACTTTGTCCAAATTTGGTAGGAATGGCCCATCCTTCCGCACCATCTAAAATGGCATACTCACCAGAAAGTAATAATTTTCCATTGCTGTAAAAATAATCTGTCATAATGGGTTTCTCAGTTGGTCAAGAGCCTTTTCAACATTCCCATGGGTTACCGTATTGGTTTTAAAATGCGTTATCAGTAGATCCTTTTCAGCGGTGGTGGCATTTAATTGGTTTAGCATATTCAATAAATGCATTTTCATATGGCCTTTTTGTATTCCTGTAGTCACCAAGGAACTTACTGCAGCAAAGTTTTGAGCCAGTCCCGCAACAGCGATGATTTGCATCAACTCTTTTGCCGATGGATTTTGTAATATCTCCAGATTAAGTTTTACCAAGGGGTGCAACTTTGTTAAGCCGCCAACCGTTCCCAATGCCAAGGGTAGTTCAATCCAAAATTTAAAAATTCCGTCCTTGATTTCTGCATGGGTAAGACTGCTATAGCTCCCATTTCTTGCAGCGTAAGCATGTACGCCTGCCTCAATGGCCCTAAAGTCGTTGCCAGTTGCGAGCACTACGGCATCAATACCGTTCATAATTCCTTTGTTATGGGTTACGGCGCGGTAAGGTTCTGTTTTGGCAATGGCAATGGCCCGTATCATTTTCTCTGCGAACAGTTGAGGTGAAATATCTGTGGATAGTGTAAGCTCTTCTATTGGACAGCTTACCGATGCGGTTACCAAGCAATTGGGAACATAGTTGGATAAAATGCTCATCACCACTTCTATCTGCTTTTCATTTTCTGTAAAAGCTTCATAGCTTAATGCTTCCGCCTTTAATGTCGTTGCAAATTGTTCCAAACAACTATTTATGAAGTTGGCGCCCATAGCATCCTTGGTTTCAAATGTGCAGTGCAGTTGGTAATAGTTGGCTAAATCCTTTGTTTTGTCCCGTAGTTCAATGGAAGAGATGCCACCGCCACGATTAACCATGCTATCGGTCAAGTGTTCGCTATCTTTATATAGTTTATCCTTTATCGACTTGAAGAAGCAGTCAAGTTTTTTGAAATCTCCCTGAAATATAAAATGTACCTGACCTACTTTTTCCATTCCCAATACGGTTGCCGTAAACCCGCCTCTTTCCAGCCAAAATTTTGCCGCCTTACTTGCTGCTGCAACCACTGAGCTTTCTTCGATGGCCATTGGAATGGCATATAAAGTATCGTTAATCAAAAAATTTGGGGCAATACCCAAAGGCATATATAAATTAGTGATGGTATTTTCTATGAACTCATCATGCAGTTGTTGTAACGTATGGTCTTGGTTCCAGTATGTTGCCATAAGTTGCTTGGATGTCTCTGGGTCCTTAGTGTAATGGCTTGTGAGCCAGGCTATTTTTTCTGCCTTAGATAGTTTTGAAAAACCAGCTATTGGGGTATTCATGTAGTTTTGTTTCTATGTTTGTTCATCGGTATACAGGGCAATTACTGAAGATTGTTTAGTTATCTTGGAAAAAGATAATGTAAAGATAATGATATTGACTAGAATGTAAACGCCGACACCCGGTCTTCAAATGAGCGTCTTTTTCCTCGTATTTCAAGGTTTTTTACAGAAATAGTGGTAAACTTGATAGCTAGAACCAAATGTTTCTTTTTATGCGTATCATATACCTTTTCTTAGTTACAGCGCTTTGTTTCAACCCATTGCTTACCGCTCAGAAAAAGCAGATTTCTGTTAACGATATTTATACCGGTGAATTCATTACTAAGGGTATGGACGTTTTGCGATCCATGAAAAACGGAAAACAGTATACCGTTTTAAACAAGGATGCAAACCGTGGTTTAGTTTCGGTGGACCTTTATGATTATAGTACGTTAGAAAAAGTAGAAACTATTGTATCTACAGGCGATGTAGCTGGTTTAGAGAATTTTTCGTCCTATAGCTTTAGTGAAGATGAAACCAAATTATTACTGGCAACTCAGGTAGAATCTATTTTCAGGAGGTCTACCTTGGGCATTTTCTACGTATACGACATTGCTTCAAAAAAACTCGTAAAAATAACCGATGCTAAAATACAAGAGCCAACCCTTTCTCCAGATAACACGAAAGTTGCCTATGTACGGGACAATAATTTGTATTTGATGGATTTGAATAATGGACAGACCACACAAGTAACGCAAGACGGTGCAAAAAATAAAATTATAAACGGGGTAACAGATTGGGTATATGAAGAAGAATTTTCGTTTGTAAGGGCTTTTGAGTGGAACGCAGACGGCACTATCATTGCTTTTTTACGATTTGACGAATCCAACGTGCCAGAGTTTTCTATGGATGTTTACGGAACCGATAAATATCCTAGTCAGCATGTATTTAAATACCCAAAGGCCGGTGAGGACAATGCTCTAGTGAGTTTGCATACCTATGATGTAGAAAGTAGTGAAATAACTAAAGTAAACTTGGGCGATGCGTATTATATTCCTAGAATAAAATGGATGAACGATAAAAACTCCTTGAGCGTTCAGACCTTGAACAGGCATCAGAACCAGTTAAAATTTCATTTGGTAGATATGAAGACAGGAAATGTAACCCTGTTGCTCGAAGAAACGGATAAGGCCTATGTAGATATCCATGATAATCTAACCTTTTTGGCCGATGACAGTTTTATCTGGACAAGCGAGAATGATGGCTGGAACCATATTTACTTGTACAATGCTGATGGGACATTGATGAACCAAGTAACAAAGGGTGACTGGGAAGTAACCAAGTATTATGGCTATGACCAGAACGAGGATAGGATTTATTACCAATCTACCGAAAACGGTAGCATAAACCGTGGCGTGTATAGCGTAGAGAGCAACGGAAAGAAAAAAAAGACTTTAGCTGTTAAGGAAGGTCATAATTCGGCTAGTTTCAGCGCAGATTTCACCTATTTTATAAATAATTTCTCAAGTGCCACAACACCTCCCGTGTACACTTTGCATAGGGCGCTTACCGGCAAAAAAGTAAAGGATATATTGGACAATACGGCATTGTCTACAAAGTTGGAAGGGTATGAGATTAGCCCTAAGGAGTTTGCTACGATCAGCATTAACGGGAACAATTTAAATATGTACACAATAAAACCTGCGGATTTTGACCCATCTAAAAAATATCCCTTGTTTATGTACCAGTACAGTGGTCCCGGTTCGCAAAATGTATCCAATAGTTGGATGGGTGGTAATGACTACTGGCACCAATCCTTGGTTTCTAAAGGCTATATCGTTGCTTGTGTAGATGGAAGAGGAACTGGTTTTAAAGGAAATGATTTCAAAAAAGTCACCTACCTTAATTTAGTAAAATATGAGACCGAGGATCAGATAGCCGCCGCTAAAAAATTAAGTGAACTGGACTATATAGACGAAGCACGCACAGGAATTTGGGGATGGAGCTTTGGAGGTCATATGTCTACCAACTGTTTATTAAAAGGTAACGATGTTTTTGAAATGGCTATTGCAGTGGCACCGGTAACTTCTTGGCGTTTTTATGATACTATTTATACGGAACGTTTTATGCGTACACCAGAGGAAAATCCGAGCGGATATGACGATAATTCTCCTTTTAATTATCCGCAATTACTTCAAGGAGATTACTTGTTGGTTCATGGTTCTGGAGATGATAATGTTCATGTGCAAAATACCATGCGCATGGTGGAGGCCTTAGTGCAAGCCAACAAACAGTTTGACTGGGCCATCTATCCGGATAAAAACCATGGTATATATGGTGGTAATACGCGTATTCACCTTTATAATAAAATGACAGATTTTGTGAAGGCTAAACTGTAAAAACCTTTTTACCAGCTAAAACCAATATATTATGACAGAAATGAAGCAAGCCCCTCAAAAAGAAATTCTTGGACATCCTGTAGGATTGTTCTATTTGTTCTTTGCAGAACTTTGGGAACGCTTTAGTTTCTATGGTATGCGTGCTTTGTTGACCCTTTACATGGTCGATGTGATTTTTGAGGCCCTGGTAGATCGGGATTTTGCCACCGCAGCGGTATATGCTTCCTATGGTTCCTTGGTATATGCATCTACCGTAATTGGAGGACAGATTTCAGACAAGATTTTGGGAATGCGAAATTCAATTTTCTTGGGAGGGATATTAATGGCTATAGGTCATTTTGTCTTGGCTATTGAAAACAACATGGCGTTCTTTTTAGCACTGGCATTGATTATAGTGGGTAATGGTTTCTTTAAACCGAATATCTCAACTTTTGTTGGTACACTGTACCCCGAAGGTGATCCTAAGAAAGACTCAGGTTTCACTATTTTTTACATGGGGATTAATATCGGAGGTTGGATAGCGCCACTGCTCTGTGGATGGTTAGCCTACGCTTATGGCTGGCACTATGGTTTTGGCTTGGCAGGTATAGGAATGCTTACTGGCTTGATTGTGTTTTGGAGCGGCATTCGCAATAATGTTTTTGGTGATAGAGGTTTGCCACCCAGCGAAGAAGTGATGGGTAAGAAAGTTTGGGGTGTAAAGCAGGGTGTTTTAATTCCTATTTTAGCTGTACTTGCTGCGCCGGTTATTGCTTATTTGCTCTCTGCATATAAGTCTTTGGGAGCTGAAGGAACATTTTTAGGAGATCAAAATATTGTGAATATTATTTTTAAGGGAATCGCAATAGCAATCTTGTTATACTTGGGCAATATTATGATTAAGGCAACTCTAGAGGAGCGTAAAAAGCTTTTTGTGGCTGTTCTTATCACCTTTTTTATGACCATTTTCTGGGGATTCCACGAGTTATCGGGTAGTGTGATTACTTTATTTGCTGCAAGAAATGTGGATTTAACATTTATGTCAGCCGCACAGACAAACTCCTTGAACTCCATGTTTATTATTATTTTGGCTATTCCAATTTCTTTGATGTGGACGTACCTAAGTAAAAAGAACTTGAACCCCAGAACACCTTATAAGTTTGGTATGGGGCTACTTTTCGCCGGGATTAGTTTTTACGTCCTTGCAATTAGTGCAAATAGCGCAGATTCTAATGGCCTAGTACCCTTTGCCTACTTGTTGCTAATGTATTTATTATTGTCCGTAGGGGAGTTGTTCATGTCTCCTGTTGGCCTTTCAAAAATCACGGATTTGTCACCCAAACGTATTGTAGCCTTTATGATGGGTGTTTGGTTTTTATCTTCCTCTTTTGCGTTTCAAGTGGTCGGTTTTATTGGGAAGCAATTGGCGATAGAAAGCACGGATAAAAATGTTGGAGGTTTTGAGACCCTTACTGTATATACAGACGGATTTGAATTGATCGCAAAATACGCTATGGTTGCGGGTGTTCTTGTATTGGTAGCGTCGCCTCTGATTAAAAAATTAATGGGAAAAGTACATTAATCTTCACTGTTGAAAACATAGAATCCCTTCTCACCCGTATAGTGGAAAGGGATTTTTCTTTTTAGGCAGGTAGCTTTCCATCGTTTTATATAACTGGTATAGTTACTTCCATCAGCAATAATTTGCGTAGGTTTTGTAATGGTAATGAATCTGTCCAAATTGATTTTTGGCGATTGGGTAAGTAAAACCGTTTGAACTTCTTTTTCTGTCGGATAAATGCCTAAACTGTCTAAAACCAAGAACGATTTTCCTTGAGCCAAAAAGCTATTCGCTATGGTATCATGTCGCACTGTTGCTATTCCTTCACCGACTTTTATATCGGTAACCGGGTTTTCAGCAGCATTATAGTGGCTAGTATACACAGTGGCTTCTGAGCCGTTTCTTTCTACAATAATGGTATTCTTAGTTTGATGTAGTATCAAAACCTCCGATTTTTTGGATGATGTATACGCCTTATATAAAGTATAAGATTGAAGACTCAACAAGCTTGCTAGAAAGAATGTCAAGCGTTTGTAATTCAATTGTTCCAATAGGAAGATCAGTGCAACAATCAGGAAGTATGAGAATAGTAATTGGAGGCCATCAAACGAAATATCCTTAAAAATAAAATCTTCTTGCCTTGCTACCCAAGCAACAATAGTGTTCATGTAGGAAATCATTTCATTAAAAATCCAAGCAAGATGCGCTGGTAGTTGGTTAATAAGCGATAGAAAGATGACTAAAATCCCCGTGCCTAAAATAATACCCAAGGCGGGAATAATGAGCAGGTTCGAAATAAAGAAAAGACCAGGAAATTGATGAAAATAGAACAGGCTAATTGGTAAAACGCCTACCTGCGCAGCAACGCTTACCGAAAAAAGCTGCCATACATAACGCAACGGTTTGGATTTGGGATGCCATAATTTCTGCAATAAAGGATAAATCCAAACTATGGCGAATACAGCGGCATAACTCATCTGAAAACCGACCTGAAATAATAAATTAGGATTAATGAACAAAAGGATAAAGAACATAGATAGCGCCAGAATATTGAAGGTGTTACTTGGCCTGTTTAGGTACAGTGCGTAGGCTACAAAGCTAAACATGGTACAGGCACGTACAATAGATGCCGATAATCCTGCCAAAAATGCAAAGCCCCAAAGCAAGAGTACGGTGAGCAGCAAACTTATTTTCTTGCCATGGGGAAGGTATTCCAAAGGTCGCAATAGAAATTGTAACACGAGGAGCAATATACCAATATGTAAGCCGGAAAGAGCCAGAATATGTACTGCGCCAGCGTTTTTATAATTATTATAGGTTTCCTTGGAAATATTGGTGCGTTGTCCTAAAAGTATGGCTTGGATCACACCTAGCTCTTCTTCGCCAAAGCCTTCTTTTTTAAGTTTTTCTATGATGTGATTTCTTGCGCTCGCAGCAACACCAAAAATGGTCCGGGATGGATGTGCTGTTTTGTAATAATTATTCGGTGTTAATCGAACTTGGTGGTAAACACCCAATTTCTCTAGATAATTCTGATAACTGAACTGATGCGGATTTAGAGGTGGGCTGATAGTTGATAGCTCAGCTACAAGATAGATTTCATCATCTACCGATACGGTTAGGCTTTCATCGAGGGACTTGCCAAGTATAAGTTTTCCAGTGGCAAAAGAGCTGTCAACGCATTTGACTTCTGCGATATAACGCTCCGAAAATGCCGTTGGTTTTAAAACTTCCTTAATTTTTAGATTCCAAACGGACTTTTGTGTGATGTTAAGGTTACTATAGTGGTACTGGTGTTGTTGGGGCTGTGCTTTTAAAATGATAAAAGTGCCCAATACAAAGGTTGTTAAGCTGGCAAGTAATCCGAACCAAACAGATTTGGTATTTTTTTCATAGCGGTACAGCAGACCAAGGATTACTAAGGATAAAAATGTAAGGGTTAGGGCAATGTTACTATCAAATGGCACATAGTACCCTAAAAGAATTCCTAAGATCAGAACTAGCGTACCTTTAATGGGAACGAACGCTAGTAATTTCATCTTATAAGATTCTAGTCGCTTTTACAAAAGCACTATTCCAAAACCCTTCTCTAAGGGAGGAAACGGTTACCCCACGGGAGGTGGAGGCATGTATGAATTTAATTTCATCTCCTTCTACTTTTACCACCATTCCAACATGGTTGATGCGTTTGGCTCGTTTTTTAGTCTTAAAAAAAAGTAAATCACCTTTTTCAACATCCTTTATCCTTATTTTTTTTCCTTCTTCTGCCATGTGAATCGATGTTCTTGGAAGTCGCACATCGTGTTCTCCAAAGGAAACATATAGTAGACCGGAACAATCCATTCCTTTCTTGGTGGTCCCGCCAAATTTATAGCGTACACCAGAGAAGGTAAGTGCCGTATTTATTACGTTATCGGCCTTCGTGCGACTCTTAGTGGTAGCACTGGATTTTTCTGTTATGGGGTCCGGCCCCACGGTAATTCCTCTTCTTGCATTATCTGCGGCCGCCACAGAAATTTTTCTTTCGGTATTGGATAAACTTGTTTTTTTACTGCTTCCACAACTGGCTAGTACTAATACTAGAAAAAGGACGGGTAGTTTTTGCATATTTTTCAAGGGTCTTAATACTTGAACTTTAAAGTTATAGAATTATTCTATACTATACCTGAGTCATATAAAAAAAATGTTTTTCTTAGGTTTTCCGGTGCTGTCCGACCAGGGGTCATAAGATTATATTAGTTTTCAACCAGCGAATCATGTAAGGCGATTTTAGTTTATGCTAAGTTAGGATTCCAACTTTCGGTGGATTGGGCACTACAGCCACAGGTACGGATAGTTGATAAGCCAAAGGTGCTTGAGGGATTATAAAGTACTATTTACGACTATTTTCATATATTAATTCCGCAGCTTTATCACTTGCGCCCGTACCACCCAATTTTTGGATTAACGCATCATAGTTTGCTAGTTGTTCTGATCGTGCACTACCGGCTAGAATGGCGCCTAGTTCCTTTTTAAGATTGGTTTTGGTAAGGTCGCTTTGTATCAGTTCGGTCACCACCTCTTTTTTCATTATTAAGTTGACTAAAGAAATAAATTCTAGTGTAATAATACGTTTCGCAATTTGATAGGATATCCAATTTGCTTTATAACAAACTACCTGTGGCACTTTAAATAATGCGGTTTCTAAGGTAGCCGTGCCACTGGTAACCAATGCTGCTGTTGCCATGGAAAGTAAGTCATAGGTTTTGTTCCGTACGAATTTTACGTTTTTATTGGATAGGAACGGTGCATAGAATGTTTTGTCCAAGCTGGGTGCTCCTGCAATCACAAATTCGTAATCGGGGAAATCCGATGTAAGGGATAGCATTACAGAAAGCATTTTCTGCACTTCCTGCTTCCTACTGCCGGGCAGTAAAGCTATTATCGGTTTATTGGCGTCGATGTTATAATCCAACCTAAATACTTTTTCGTTTACGTCTACTCTATTAGAAATAGCATCGATCAAGGGGTGTCCTACGAAGTTAACCGGGTACTTATGTTTATTGTAGAACTCCTTTTCAAAGGGAAGAATAACGTGCATCGCATCTACATCACGTTTTATTTTTGCTATTCTTCCTTCTCTAGAAGCCCAAAGTTGGGGCGATATGTAGTAATTTGTCCTAAATCCTTTGGTTTTCGCCCATTTGGCTATCCGGAGATTAAATCCGGAGTAATCAATAAAAACGATGATATCTGGTTGAAAGTCGCTAATATCTGATTTGCAAAAGGCAATATTTTTAAAAATGGAATTGAGGTTCATAAGCACCTCCAAGAATCCCATAAAGGCCATTTCCTTGTAATGTTTTACCAAATTTCCGCCAGCCTGATGCATTAAGTCCCCTCCCCAACAACGAATATTTGCATCGGCATCTATTCGTTTTAAAGCTTTAATAAGGTTGGAGCCATGAAGATCTCCAGATGCCTCCCCAGCGATAATGTAGTATTTCATTTTAAAACACCTTATAGTAGAGAATAATGAACGCCGTAAGCATTGTTGCTATTAGAACGCCCTTTGCGCGTTGGTTTCGTTTTAGTTTCAGAAAACCAAAGAACGCTGCTAAGTTTAATAAAGCGCCTAAGGCTAAAAGGCTACCTACATGGCCTTGTGTTACCGCTGCGTTGTAGGTTTCCATAATACTGAATTCTGAAAATAAGAGAATATAAAGGATTGTTCCCGTAGCGTTCGCGATAATACCTACTAAAAAACCAATAATCACTTCTTTTTTACTGTTCATAATTTAAAATACAAATATCAAGTTCAGATCCATAATTTCTTCGGCTATCCGCTTCACCTTAATAACTCATCCCTTTTACCGGTTACTGAATCAAAGTCCCCAAGAATTTAATTCCTGGATAACGTGGTGTGCGGTAAGATCAAACTGTGTGGGAACAACTGAAATAAATCCGTTTGCTAATGCCCATTCATCTGTATCTTCTCCCTTATCTAACAATTCAAATTTTCCTGTTAGCCAATAATAATCCTTGCCCATTGGACTGGTCCGTTTGTCAAATTTTTCTTTCCAGTTGGCTTTTGCCTGTCTGCAAATTTTCACCCCTTTTAATTCCTCCTTCTTAAGCCTTGGAATATTTACGTTGAGGACTACGCCTTTAGGAATTCCGTTGCTCAATGCTTGTGTTACAATTTCGGTTATATACGTACCGGAGTGCGAAAATTCGGCATCCCAGTTGTAATCGCAGAGGGAAAATCCAATAGCTGGTATTCCTTCGATACCTGCCTCTATGGCAGCACTCATAGTACCGGAGTAAATAACATTTATAGAGGAATTGGATCCATGGTTTATACCGCTAACGCAGATATCTGGTTTTCTGTCCAGTAATTCTTGCAAGGCTAACTTAACGCAATCCGCAGGTGTTCCGCTACAGCTATATTCCTCAATTCCAGTGTCATCCGTATCGGTGGCCATTTTTTTGGAGTAGAGGGTGCTATCCAGGGTAATTGCGTGTCCCATACCAGATTGTGGACTATCTGGTGCCACTACGATTACATCTCCCAATCCCTTCATGAGCTTTACTAAGGTCCGAAGTCCTGGAGCTGTAATACCATCATCGTTGGTCACTAAGATCAAGGGTTTTTTCATACAATATACTTTGCTGGGTAAAAATACGTTTTTATACAGGATTGGACGCTTGTCGCGTTTAACAAAAAATTAAAGTCATCTTGTTAACTTGGCATGGTTTTTTCTCTATCTTAGAGGATTAAGGCATAGAAAAAGAGTATTTTAAACCCCGATGATTTTGAAAAAGAAAACAAAAAACAGTTTTATGAAAAGAAATTTAGTCTACATTTCTGCATTGTTGTTAGTTGCTGTGGCTTCATGCAGTTTCACCAGTAAATCTTTTGAGAACGATGATAAGGATAAATTGCTATTGGATCTTATTACATATGTTCTTGAAAAGGGACATTACGAACCGAAGCAGATAAATGATGATTTTTCGGTGAGTGTATTCGAGGATTTTATTGATGTTATAGATCCTACAAAACGTTATTTTCTTGCTTCAGATATTGCAGAATTTGAACAATATAAATTTCAAATCGATGACCAGATAAAAAATACGGATATTGCTTTTTTTAACTTGGTTTATACAAGATTAATGGAGCGTATGGAGGACGCTAAAGGAATTTACAAAGAAGTGCTTAAATCGCCTTTTGATTACAATGAAGATGAAAGTATAAGTATAAAATACGATGAAGAATCTTTTGCTTCCGGTAAAAAAGAGCTTCAGGAGCGGTGGAGAAAGCAATTAAAATATGCTACTTTAGGTAACTACGATTCCAAGTTGATTCATGCAGAAAAGAAGAGCGAAGATGGTGTATTTGATGATCACGACCATAGCGCGCATACCCCCGAACAGGCAGAGAAGGAATCTAGGGAGTCTACCGAGGCTACTTTAGATGAGTTCTTTGATTTTGTAGATGACCTGCAACGAAAGGACTGGTTCGTACAGTACATTAATACAATTGTAGATGAATTTGATCCTCATACTTTTTATTTTGCACCAGACGAGAAGGAGAAGTTTGACATGGGCATGTCCGGTAAGTTTGAAGGTATTGGTGCTCGCTTACAAAAGAAGCCAGAAGGAGCAAGGATAGTAGAGGTTATCTCCGGAGGTCCAGTTTGGAGAGATGGACGTTTGGAAGTTGGAGATCAGATTATCAAAGTAGGACAGAATGGAGAGGAGCCAATAAATATAGTTGGAATGCGCATAGACGATGCTGTTAAACTAATTAAGGGAGCGCAAGGCACCATCGTTGATCTTACGGTAAGAAAGGTAGATGGGTCCTTGGAAGTGATTTCTTTAACTAGGGATGTAGTGGAGCTGGAGGAGTCCTATGCCAAATCTGCTTACATTATAAAGGGAGAAGAAAAGTTTGGGATAATCAACCTACCAAAATTTTATGTTGATTTTGAGGATTACAGCGAAAGAAATGCTGCATCCGATGTAGCCAAAGAAGTTGAACGATTAAAGCAAGAAGGTGCGGAAGGTCTTATATTGGATCTCCGCGATAATGGAGGAGGTTCGCTAAAAACAGTTGTTGAAATGGCCGGATTGTTTATTAAGGACGGCCCCGTTGTTCAGGTACGTTCGGGGGGAGAAAAGAAAGACGTGTACGATGATAATGATGAACGAGTGCAGTGGGACGGCCCCTTGGTTATTCTGGTTAACGAGTTGTCTGCATCGGCTTCAGAAATTTTGGCAGCGGCAATGCAGGATTATAAAAGGGGAATTGTAATTGGTAGCAAACAAACTTTTGGTAAAGGTACCGTACAAAATGTAATACCTCTGTCCAACATTGTGCGCAGTAACGAACACGGAGATTTGGGCGCCATTAAATTAACGACCCAAAAATTCTACCGAATAAACGGTGGATCTACCCAATTGGAAGGCGTTAAAAGTGATGTTGTTGTCCCGGACAAATATAGTTATATCGATTTAGGAGAAAAAGATCAGTCAAATCCATTAAAATGGGATAAAATTTCACCTGCGGAGTATACCATATGGGATGGTTATATTGATTATGAAAAAACTATTGAAAATAGTAATAAGCGTATGGCTGCCAATCCTCAGATAAAATTGATTGAGGAAAATGCAAAATGGCTAAAGTCGGAACAGGACGAAACAGAAATTTCCCTCAATTATGAAGTATACAAGGAAGAGAAAGAAAAGGACAAGGAACAGTCTAGCCTCTTTAAAAAGCTATCTGATTATGATTCCAAGTTAACTTTTGAGTCTTTGCGATACGAGAAAGAATTGTTTGTGCAAGATTCCGTTTTACGCGAAAAGAGAGACCGATGGCACAAGAACCTGGCCAAGGATGTTTACGTAGAGGAAGCTGTAAACGTTTTGGAAGATTTAAAAATGAATAATTTAAGAAACATGAAATTGGCAAGTAGGGTAAAGAACTAATCGAATTTCTTAGGAATATGAATGTAAAAAACCACTCGTTTAGAGTGGTTTTTTGTTTTATGCCTTTAATTTATCTGCATGTAGTTTGCGGAGAGTCGCCAACTTTGGGTTAATGACTACTTGGCAATACCCTTGCGAGCTGTTATTTTTATAGTAGTCCTGATGTTCGTGCTCCGCCTCATAAAAGGTGTCTATTGGACTGATTTCCGTAACTACGGAATTACTGTAATAGGCACCTATTTCTTTTACTACGGCCTCTGCTATATCTTGTTGTTTCTTATTGTGATAGTAGATGACCGAGCGATACTGCGTACCCCTGTCTGCCCCTTGTCTGTTTAAGGTAGTTGGGTCGTGGGTAGTCATGAAGATGACCAGGATATCTGCGTAGGAAATAAGGCTAGGGTCATAGGTGATTTGAACCACCTCGGCATGTCCTGTTAAACCGGAACATATTTCCCTGTAGGTAGGTCTGCCCGGTACGGTACCTCCTGTGTAGCCTGAAACGACCGAGGATACTCCTTTAACTTCTTGAAAAACGGCTTCGGTACACCAGAAGCAACCACCACCAACGGTGGCAACTTCACTAGCTGTTCTATTCATATTAATCGGCCTTTATTATTTTCATGGATTCCGAGTTAATACAATACCGCAGCCCACTTGGCTCTGGACCATCTGGAAAAACATGGCCCAAGTGAGCATCACAGGTATTGCAAAGCACTTCTACCCTTACCATTCCAAATGAACTATCCTTATGGTATTTAATGGCATTTTCCTTTATAGGTTGGGTAAAACTTGGCCATCCTGTTCCTGATTCAAATTTAATAGTAGAATCGAACAGCGGCGTACTACAACAGATACATTCATATTTTCCGGCATCATGGGTGCTGCATAAAGCGCCAGAGTGGGGTGCTTCGGTTCCTTTTTTTCTTGTAACCCTAAACTGCTCTGGAGTCAATAAATCCCTCCATTCGTTTTCGGTTTTCTCAACTCTAGTTTCCGGTATCGGGTTTCCGCTTACCGAAAAATGAATCACATCTTTCCAAGTAATCATCATAAGTTTTCTTTTCGTTTCATTTTTTTTACTCCTCTATTGGTCGCATCAGGAAAGGAAGTCTTACAAAATTAAGCTAAATTTGACCAATGCGTATGTCCTTTAAAAATAGAACAATTTACTCCGTTTTAATAGGTGTTTGCATCATTGGTTTTTGGCTTTTTGAAAACTTCTACACACCAAATACGTACTCTAACCAACAATCTTCCAAAACAGGTTCTGAGCTCCCAAGTAAGTATTTGCCTAGTTCTACCAAAGGAGAAATAGTACATCACAATCATTTTTCGCTGTCCTATAATGAAGGGTATGAGCAGGCAGAATGGGTGGCTTATGTACTTAAAAAGCAACACTTGACCTATGACGACAGAAAGCGACCTTATTTTATAGAAGACCCGTATGTAACCACAAAATCTGCAGACTGGCGCAATTATAAAGGTTCTGGTTATGACCGCGGGCACCTTGTACCTGCTGGTGATCGCAGATATACACTACAAGCATACAACGAAACATTTTATACCAGTAATATAAGTCCGCAGGATCGCGAGTTTAACGCTGGGTTATGGAACAGGTTAGAAATGCAAACTAGAAAGTGGGCCAAGCGGTATAACACGCTTTATGTGTTTACCGGAGGCGTATTAACCACTGGGTTGGATGAAATAGGAGAGGAGGATGTTGCTGTGCCAGCATACTTTTATAAAATTATCGCAAGGGAAAATCGTGGTGCGTTAGAGGTTTTGGGGTTCTTAATGAAGGGTGTTGAACAGCAGAAACCTTTAGAAAGCTTTCTTGTTCCTGTAGATTACATAGAGGAACTCACCGGAATAGATTTCTTTTATCAATTTGAAAAAGATAAACAAAGTAGTTTCGAATCTGACGTAAAGCCAAAAGCTTGGAAATTCTAAAAGTTCTCTTTTAGTCTATTAGTATCCATTTTAAGAAATATGAATAACAAGATGGTAAAGAACAACAATCCAGAACCACCATAGCTAAAAAACGGTAACGGAATACCAATGGTAGGCAATACACCGATTACCATACCTATATTTATAAAATAATGGACGAATAATATGGAAATTACACCATAGCCATACATGCGTGCAAACGCATTTTTTTGACGTTCTGCCAAGGAGATAAGCCGTAGGAACAGAATAGTGAATAATAGTATTACGGTTCCTGTGCCTATAAAGCCCCATTCTTCTCCAACGGTACTAAAAATATAGTCGGTATGTTGTTCTGGTACAAAATCCCCTTTGGTGCGGGTGCCTTCAAGAAAGCCCTTTCCAAAAAACCCACCAGATTCTATTGCTTTTTCAGATTGATAGGTATTGTAACCAATTGTCTTTCGTATTTCTTCTAACTTGTCAGGGTCTTTTTCTAAGCGGAGCCATAGACTAAAACGATCCCTGTGCCTTTGCTCAAAAACATTATTAAAAACAAAATTCACGGAAAGTGAGAATAGAATAACGGCCACTGTAATTAATGACAGGGGGATAACTGGTATTTTAAAGCTTTTACGTTTTAAGGTATACACCAGTATAATGAGGAGGGCAAGCCCAATAGTTATCCAAATAGTTCCGAACATTAGGGTAGTTACGAAAACTAAAATTAATGCAAACCCTATTCCAAGGTAAAACAATGGAAGTCCTTCTCTGAAAATAACGAAAATTAACGCGAAAAACACCAAGGCACTTCCTGGATCTGGTTGGGGGATTATCAAAAGTGCGGGAATTAGGATAATTAACAAGGCGTACAGCTGATCTTTTCTACGTTTAATATCTGTTTGAATATCGCTTAGGTATTTTGCAAGTGCTAACGCAGTGGTTATTTTGGCAAGTTCCGATGGCTGAAAATTCATAAACCCTAGACCGTACCAAGAGGTAGCGCCCGCAATAGTTTTTCCAAAAACAAAAAGCCCTATTAGAGTTAGCATAGAAATCAAATAGAAAACACTGGAAAAACGCTCATAGAAGTTTACCTCTAGGGCCATCACTAGTATAATTGCCACAAAACTTACGCCAATAAAAAACAATTGCTTACCATGAAGGGAACTAAAATCGAACAGGGAAGCTTGGCTTTCCGTAAAGGTGCTGGAGTATATATTGCTCCAACCAATAAGCACTAATGCTAGGTAAATAAGAACACTTATCCAATCTACACGTTTTAGAATACTTCTACCAGACACGTTCGTTTATTTTAAACTCTTCGCCACTATATGGTTTGGCGTATTCGTGTTCCAAGGTTTTTTCTAACATCTTTTTTTCTAGATCGGTTCTAGTGATGTCTCCCTTTAGATACTTTTCAATCATAAGGGAAGCGATATGCCCAGCGTATCTACCCCCAAAATATCCATTTTCTATATAAACGGCTATAGCAATTTTTGGATTCTCTACAGGGGCAAAGGCAATAAAAACAGAATGATCGGTAAGCTGTGTTCGTACCCCGTCTATTTTAGTAAAATTTTCTGCAGTACCTGTTTTTCCTGCAATGGTTATTCCAGGTACTTGGAGCCATCTCGCAGTTCCTCCGGGGCTTGTGTACACCTTGGACATACCTTCTATGACAGGCTCAAAATGCTCTTTGGCTATCGTAGTTTTTTTTGCTTCTGTAAATTTGGGATTACTAATGGGTTTTCCCTCTATCTTTTTAAGAATATGTGGGGTATAATAAAATCCTTTATTCGCTATTGCTGCCGTCATGTTGGCTAATTGGACGGGTGTTGCAAGTATTTCACCCTGTCCAATGGCATTGGAAATAATATAAGAAGAACTCCATCTATTATCGCCGTACCATTTGTCATAATATTCTTTGTTAGGAATCCGTCCTTTTTGTCCAAAAGGCAAATCGTATCCTAAATAATCTCCCAGGCCGAAACTTTTCATATGACCCTCCCATGCATCCATGCCTTCATCTGTAGTCTCGTATTTTTCAAAAATTTTACGAAAGGTCGAAGCAAAGTATGCATTACATGATTTGTAAATACCATCTACCATACTGCGAGAGCCACCACCACAGTGGCAACCTCTTTTTTTCTTACCCACATAAAAACCATTATAGCAACGCACGGTCGTGGATTCATCCATAACACCCTCTTGTAGGGCAATTAGTGCATTTAATGTTTTAAAAGGCGAACCAGGAGGCTGTTGCGCGTGTATAGATCTGTCCCATGTTGGGTTGGCTATAGTGTCATTGTATAATTTTGTATAGTTTTTAGACCTTTTACGACCTACCAATAATGACGGGTCGTACGTTGGACCTGATATCATGGATAATATTTCGCCCGTAGCAGGCTCAATTGCAACAATGCCGCCCCATTTACCGTTCATCAATAGCTCACCATATTCTTGCAAGGTTTTATCGAGAGTAACGCTGATTTGTTTTCCTTGTTCCGGTAGGGTGTCCAAAGTACCGTTTTTGTAAGGTCCTATATCCCTGTTGAACCTGTCTTTTTGAATATACTGTACACCTTTTCTACCCCTTAATAAATCTTCGTAATAACGTTCTATCCCTGTTCTGCCTTTGAGCTCACCTTGTACATAATATTTGTTCTTTGCTAAATCTCCTTCATTTACTTCGCTAATGTAGCCCAGAACATTTGCGGCACTTGGAGTGTCATAATAACGCAAAGAGCGTTTCTGAATGTAAAAGCCGGTATATTTTCGCATTTTCTCCTGTAGTTTGGCATAATCCTGTTTGGATAACTGGTGAACCAGAACCGAAGGCAATCTTGGTGAGTATACACGGGCTTTTCGTAACTTGTCTATAAAGGTTCCCTTGTCAATATCCAATAATGTGCAAAACTCTAAGGTGTCCAACGCTTTTACTTCTCTTGGAATAACCATTACATCGTAAGCAGGGTCATTGCCTACCAGTAACTCCCCATTTCGGTCATAGATATATCCCCGTTCCGGATAATCATAAATAGCCTTTATGGCTGGGTCTTCCATTAACTGATCCGGTGAAAAGCTGAAAATTTGCAAATAGGATAGTCGTGTAAGGAAGGTAATCCCTATGAGTATAATTATGGATGAAAGGAGAATTTTTCTCATTCTTTTTTAGTGCTAAACAACGAAATGAACAGGAGACATAAAATCAGTGTCGCAAGTCCTATAGTTAGTGTTTTTTGCAAAATTAACAAGCTATTGGTAAAGCTGAAAATTTCTAGCGTAAAGTACGTAACATGATGTATTATAATTAATAACGCCAAAAAAGTAATTTGTTGTGCCTTAGTACTGTTGTTTAATTTAAAACTTTGGAATTCATAATTAACACCAAAGACAAAACGCATAAGAACAGGCCTAAAGTAGGCTATAGTTACCGCTGCCGCCGCGTTTATCGCTAAGGTATCAGAGAAGACATCTATGCAAAAACCTAAGAGAAAACTAACAATCATAAATGTTGCTCTATTCTCCTTAATGGGGTACCAGTAAATAAAAAGAATGTAGACAAAAGGATTAATGTAACCAAAAAAATTAAGCCGATTAAATATGAGTGTTTGCACCAACACTAGTAGTGAAAATCTTAAGAGATTTATGAGGAATGAACTACTAATCATCCGTTTGGGTTTCTAACTCAAGTTCTAATACTTCTTCGCGGTTTCGATTTTTTATGATGTACACATTTTTAATATTGGTCATATCGTTAAACAGGGCTACATCAATAAAATAGAAACTTTTTGAGCTATCTAGGTCAAAACTGGATATGGTTCCTATAGGGATATTTTCTGGAAAAATACTGCTACTTGCGCCAGTAAGAATGGTGTCTCCAACGCGCAATGGTGCCAACCTAGGTATATCCGTAAGTTGTACAGTGGTATAATTCTTTGTGTCCCATATCAAAGATCCAAAATGATTGGAATTTTTAATTTTTGCATTGATTTTGGATTTATCGTTTAGGATGCTTTGTACCGACGCAAAATTGTTAGATGTATTTTCAACGATTCCTAGGATGCCCTTGTCCGTAATCACGCCCATATCCTGGGTAACACTATCCGCTTTCCCTTTGTTTATGGTAATGTAGTTTCTTTGATTGGAAAAACTGTTTTTTATTACCTTCCCCGTAATTACAGTATAACTTATTGTACTGTCCAATGTTGTGTTTAAGGAAGATTCGTTGTTATATAGTTTATACCTTAGCGTGCGGTTCTCCTTGAGCAGATTTTCATTTTCTTCTTTAAGGTCAAAATAAGCAGTGGTGTTGGAGGATAGTTCAAAAATACTGCCCGAGATATAATTCGCTGAATTCAAAAATTTTGATTGATGGTACGAGTGGGATTGAAATGTAAAAATAAAGGTAACGAGCAAAAGAAAGATGTAAAGCAAAAAGGTCTTATACCGAATAAGAAAATTTATAATCTGCTGCATTCACTTTTAAATTTTCAAAACTGTTGACTCCTCCAATACTATTTTGAAAGAATCAATGGGGATGTTACGCAAAATTATTTTATCAGTATGCTTTTGTATCTTTCTAGGTTTTTAAGTGCTATTCCGGTACCTCTAACAACAGCTCTTAACGGGTCTTCGGCGATATACACAGGAAGATCTGTTTTTTGCGATAACCTTCTGTCCAATCCGCGAAGCATAGAGCCGCCACCTGCCAAATAGATACCTGTATTGTAAATATCCGCTGCTAACTCTGGAGGCGTTTGCGATAGTGTTTCCATTACCGCATCCTCTACACGTAAAATAGATTTATCTAGAGCTTTTGCAATTTCTCTGTAGGAGATTTGAACTTGTTTAGGTTTACCGGTCAATAAATCACGTCCTTGAACCGACTTCTCGTCCGGTGGGGATTGCAAATCTTCTGTTGCCGATCCGATTTCAATTTTAATAGCTTCGGCCGTTGTTTCACCAACATACAGGTTGTGCTGGGTACGCATATAGTAAATGATATCGTTAGTGAAAACATCTCCTGCAATCTTTACAGATTTGTCACATACGATACCGCCTAATGCAATTACCGCAATTTCTGTTGTACCACCTCCTATGTCTACAATCATGTTTCCTTTTGGTTGCATGATGTCCAAACCAATACCAATAGCTGCCGCCATGGGCTCGTGTATCAAATAAACTTCTTTGCCGTTTACGCGTTCCGCAGATTCTTTTACCGCTCTCATTTCTACTTCAGTAATACCTGAAGGAATGCAAATGACCATACGTAATGCTGGAGGAAACCATTTTTTCTTTAATGCCGGAATATTTTTGATGAACATATTAATCATCTTTTCTGAGGCATCAAAATCGGCAATTACACCATCTTTGAGCGGGCGAATGGTCTTTATATTTTCATGGGTTTTTCCTTGCATCATGTTGGCTTCTTTGCCCACAGCAATTATTTTACCGCTAATTCTATCTCTTGCAACGATAGAAGGACTATCCACTACCACTTTGTCATTATGTATGATAAGGGTGTTCGCCGTACCTAGGTCAATGGCTATTTCCTCGGTCAAGAAATCAAAAAATCCCATAGATTATTGTTTGGTTATGGATAAAAGGATGCATTTCGTCGGTAAATGTAATAAAATTAATGCTTAAAATGACGTGTGCCTGTCATGACCATTGAAATTCCGTTTGCATTACAATAATCCACACTTAATTGGTCCTTTATAGAACCGCCTGGTTGTATCACACTAGCGATACCTGCCTTATCTGCAATCTCTACACAATCGGGAAAGGGAAAGAACGCATCACTAGCCATTACGGCCCCTTTTAAGTCAAAATTAAAGGATTGGGCTTTGTGTATTGCTTGGTTTAACGCATCTACTCGGGACGTTTGTCCGGTTCCACTAGCACATAGTTGTTTGTTTTTTGCTAAGACAATAGTGTTGGACTTGGTATGTTTGCACAATTTTGAAGCAAAAATTAAATCTTCTAGCTCTTGCTCGGTTGGTTTGGTTTCCGTTGCATAACTTAGATCGGTAAGAGCATCTGTTTTATGGTCCTTTTCTTGGAGTAGCATACCGTTCAAGCAGGTTCTTACCAACATATTTGGCATTTCGGTTTCGTTCTGAACCAAGATAATTCTGTTCTTTTTGCCTTTTAGTATTTCTAAAGCGTCATCGGCATAACTTGGAGCGATAACCACCTCACAGAATAACTTATGTATTTCTTCTGAAGTGGCTTTGTCTATTTCTTTATTGCTGATTAGTACACCTCCAAAAGCGGAAACGGGATCTCCCGCCAAGGCATCTACGTAGGCTTTATGGAGTGTACTTCGTTGTGCCAATCCGCAAGCGTTGTTATGCTTTAAAATAGCAAAGGTAGGGGCATCGTTTTTAAATTCCTCCATTAAGTTAACTGCCGCATCTACATCTAATAAATTGTTATATGAAAGTTCCTTGCCATGTAGTTTGGAAAACATAGCGTTAAAATCTCCAAAGAAAAATCCTTTTTGATGTGGGTTTTCTCCGTATCGCAATACTTTGCCATTGGTTTCGCTAACTTTTAAGGCTGCAATATCATGGTTCTGATTAAAATAATTAAAGATGGCCGTGTCGTAATGAGAAGAAACATTAAAGGATTTTGCGGCAAAACGCTTTCGGTCTTCCACAGTTGTACTGCCGTTACCGTTTGAAATTACGGTTAGGAAATCTGAGTAATCTTCCATGGAAGAAACACAAAGTACATCTTTAAAGTTTTTTGCTGCCGCTCGTATAAGGGATATTCCTCCAATATCAATCTTTTCAATAATATCTTGCTCAGAAGCGCCGCTTGCAACTGTTTTTTCAAACGGATATAAGTCAACGATTACAATATCCAATTGCGGAATATCAAATTCTGCCAATTGCGCAACATCACTCTCATTGTCCTGGCGGTTAAGTATACCGCCAAATACTTTTGGGTGCAATGTTTTTACGCGTCCGCCTAAAATGGAAGGATAGCTAGTAACATCCTCTACAGGAACAACATCTATACCGAGGTCTTTTATGAATTTTTCGGTTCCGCCGGTCGAATAGATGGTAATTCCAAGTTCTTTAAATTTTCTAACGATTGGTTCCAATCCGTCTTTGTGGAAGACAGAAATTAAGGCTGAAGTTGCTTTTTTAACAGTGCTCATGTGTAGTGCTTGTGATTAGTAGTATAAGCACACAAAAGTAATTTTTTTAATGCGGTTTTTTATTTTAGGTTATCAACAAATACGGTAAAGTTTTACACTTATAATGGTACTTGTCAGGTTTTTACTGAATCAAATTCAGCACAAGCAAAACCTGACAAGTCTAATCATCATCTTGTAACATGCACTTGTAATGGTCGTATTTAAAAATCTGACAGGGCAATAGTTCTTTTATAGACTAATGAATTTGGCAATTTCACCATTCACAAATTCCAAAAACCGCTCATCTTCCTCGGTAAACGGGTCCGTTATGTTGGAATCAATATCTATTTGACCAATATTTTCTCCATCAACGAACAAAGGCACTACGATTTCCGATTTTACGCTAATGCTACAGGCAATGTAGTTGTCCTGTGCTTGTACATCTGGTACTACAAAATTTTGATTGCTAACCGCTACTTGTCCGCAAATACCTTTTCCAAATGGAATTATCGTATGGTCTGTTGGCGCGCCCGCAAAAGGCCCTAGCTTTAGTTCTTCTTTATCGCCATTTCGAAAATAAAATCCAACCCAGTCATAGTGGGCAACGTTTTCTTTAAGTAGATTACATATCTCTTGTAGCTTGTCATCGGTTGCTGTGTTCGAAGTGGTAACTGCAGTTATTTTGGGACGCAGGTTGTCTAACATGGTTTATGAATTTTCAAAATGTGCATCAAAAGTCGATTTTAATTCTAGAACTCACAATACCAAACCCCTTAAATATTCGTTAACTCCATATACTCAATATTCAAAAATGGTATCTTTGTAATGTGAAAAAAGCATTTCATAAAATACTATCCTTGTCAATGGCTTTAGTGCTGTTGCTTTCTACTGTCTCTTGGACCATAGAAAAGCATACCTGCATGGGGCGTGTTATGGATGTTGCCTTGTTTGCAAAAGCTAAGGACTGCGGCATGGGTGTCGCGATGCAAGCTATGGAAGAGGACACCGAAGAGAATCACTGTTGTGGGGAAGAAATCGTGACCCTCCAAGGCCAAGACGATTTAAAGATTTCCTTCAATGATATCAGTTTAGATAAACAGGCTTTTTTAATTGCTTTTACAAGTCCCTATGCTGGCTTGTTCACTACTGTAGAACAGCAACCGATTACAAGCGAACAGTATCCTCCACCGCTCCTCTTTAAGGACATTCAGTTACTCCACGAGACTTTTTTAATTTGATGTACCGCCTCGGTAGAGGCTGTTTTTTGTATTTCTACCTAAGTTGGTTTTGCCAATGTGTAGGATGGAATAAACAAAGTACAACCCGTTTTCTCGGGACAACATCAAATTAAAACTTCATGAAATATACAGTTTGGCTAGTAGCCATATTACTATTGTCCGCAGGTTATTCCGTGGCTCAGGGACCGCCTATAACGGCCGATAAACCGATTATGCTCGGAGCCGGTAGTTTTACCGCAAGGACATTAACAGAAATACGAAATACAGAACGGGGTTCATTTACTTATGTGCCTGTAATGATGAGTTATTTGACATCATCGAACTCGGCGATAGGTATTGATATTCCATACTTGAACTATGATATTGAAAATGGGGTCAGTGGCAGTGCTTTGGCCGATATCAAGATTACAGGTAAGTATCAATTTTTCAGAAAGGACGCTACGGGCAAGACCTTTAGGGTCGTTGCCAAAACGGTGCAAACCCTACCAACGGGAGAGGAATTGGATTTAATGGATTTAAGTATGGGTAAATATGCCGGTTATTATGGTATCGTTGCCGGATACGAAACCCTTAAATACGGTATTTCCAATGAAGTTGGCTACAATGCAATGCCCGATGGTACTATGGATGAATTCCGATATAAATTGGGATTTGGACTTCCGCTCCTTAAACCCCAGTACCCTAATAAACAGTTAAATCTCTTTTTCGAATATATCAGTTCCTGGTTGGTAGAACGAGACTGGTATCAGTTACTTTATGCACAAGGCATTCAATATGCAAGAAAGGCGACCACTTTTGAACTATCTGTTCAAGTTCCTCTAGTGAGTGATTTTGAAGCGGGTAGAAATTTGCGGTACAGTTTATTTTTTGGTGGTCGATTTACATTTTAATCTAAAAAACATACAACATGAAAAAAACGATAGTAGTAACATTGGTCATTGGGATGATGACTGTGTTTGGGGCAAACGCTCAAAAAGCAATGGATAAATTTATAGTACAGGTAGACGGTCTTGGTTGTCCTTTCTGCGCCTACGGACTGGAGAAAAAATTCAAGGAATTTAAGGGTATCAAAAATGTAAAGATTGATATTGAGACAGGCGATTTTAGCTTTGCTTATCCGGCAGAGAAAGCATTGACTTTAACCGCAGTTCAGCAGCAAGTAGAAAAAGCAGGATATACGCCCATTTCTTCCAAAATAGAGCGGGCAAGCGGAAAGCTTGAAGAATCTGCATCTGCAGCTTTATCAGAAAGTAATACCGGTACGGTCACAAAAAACCTTATGGTTGCCGGTAATTGCGGTATGTGTGAGGCACGAATAAGCAAAGCAGGAAAAAGTGTGGCCGGAGTTTCGGAAATTTCTTGGGATAAGGATACTAAAATGATGATGGTCTCTTTTGATGCGGGGGCAACTACGTTGTCCGAAATAGAAATGGCGATTGCCAAAGCAGGGCACGATACAAAAAATCATAAGGCAGAAACGGGAACCTATGATCAGCTGCCTGCCTGTTGCCATTACGATAGAATAATTGCGAAAAAATAATACTGTAATACGCCATCAAACACTAGTTAGTGTTTTTGATTGCGTAGTCCTAAACGATTGAAAATAAATTCATGAAATACATATATATTGTAGTACTAGGTCTATTGTTTGTTGCCTCTTGTAAAGAAAAAGAGGAGCTGCCAAAAGAATGGGCCTTTGTTAAAACGATTCAGTTAGATGGAGTGAACCCTATTGGTATTGCGGAATTAGATGGCAAACTATGGCTTTCCGATGGAGACCATAACCGTTTGGTGCAGATTAATTCAGAGGGTAGCATTGAGCAAACAGTCGATTCTTTGGAGAGGCCTATGCATATTTCTGCTGCTGGTGAAACTATATTTATTCCGCAATACGGTGCTGATAATATTGCTACATTCAAAATCGGAGACTTAGGATTGCTGACGGTAAAGGATAGTTTGGATGCCCCAGCGGGTATATCCGTTTTTGGGAAAGAGAAAGCAATTGCGGATTTCTATAACAATAGGATTTTATACGCTAATGACGGACAGTGGATTTCCTTTGGAAAAGAAGGAAAAGCAGCGGGCGAATTTTATTATCCGACAGATGTGCAATTAACCGATTCCTTAATTTGGGTTGCCGATGCCTATAACAACAGGGTGCAAGCTTTTGATAAACAAGGAAATTTTGTAAAAATGATAGGTCAAGACCAAAAGATGAATGCCGCAACCGGTATTTTTGTATCGGAAACCGAAGTATTCGTAACCGATTTTGAAAATGACCGTGTGTTAGTTTTTGACCACGAAGGTCAGTTGCAACAGGAAGTCTCAAAACATATTGAAAAGGCTACTGATTTAATGGTTTTTAACGATGAGCTTTATATAATTAACTACAGAAATGGTCAAATTAATGTGTTTAATTTTGCAAAGGTAACCACACCTAGGGGTAATCAGGAAACTAAAGAAGAATAAGATGAAACATACCTACACAGTGACTGGAATGACATGTAACGGATGCGTAATATCGGTCAATAAATATTTGTCGGCAGTAGAAGGTGTGCAAGAAGTAACGATAGACTTGGAGGCATCCGAGGCGGTCGTTCAAATGAACGAACACATTGGCCTAAAAACCTTTAAAGCGGCTTTGCCAGAAAAATATACAATTTCCGAAAAGGGAAATCATGTCATGGAGATGATGGCTCAAGAGGACGAAAAAACAAAACTGCAACAGCTAAAACCTTTACTCCTTATTTTTACCTATTTGTTTGCTGCTGCAATTTTACTCAATTATACGGACTGGAGTATTTCTGAGGCAATGCTAGACTTTATGGGCCTATTCTATATCGTATTCAGTTTCTTTAAGTTGCTGGATTTGAAAGGCTTTCCAGAAAGTTTTCGAATGTACGACCCATTGGCAAAAGTAATTCCAGCTTATGCTTGGATGTATCCCTTCATTGAACTTTTACTTGGTTTGTTGTTTTTAATGCGCATTCAAATACCCATCGCCTTAGTGGTAACCATTCTTATTTTAGGGATTACAACAGTAGGCGTTACCAAGAGTTTATTGGATAAAAAAAGCATACGATGTGCCTGCTTAGGCACGGCATTAAAGCTACCGATGACGGAGGCCACTTTTATAGAAAATGCTATTATGTTGGTCATGGCTACAGCCATGTTAACTCAAATAATCTAAAGAGTGTGAAAATGAAGAAATATATTTTAGCTATTCTGGTGTCACTTCCGCTTTTTAGCTTTTCACAGTCCATAGTGGAGGGTGTGGTCAAGGAGCGTAATGGAGATAGGAATATAGCATTATCCGGAGCGAACGTTTATTGGATGAATTCCCAAACCGGAACAATAACCAATGATGAAGGCTTTTTTAGTATTCCCTACCTACAAGATTATGATAAATTGATTATAAGTTATGTAGGTTTTACAACGGATACACTTACTATTAACGAACCGCAAAAGGTGAACCATTTTTTAAACCCTTCAAATGAATTGGATGAGGTGGTGGTGCAACAGCAACGAGATGCGGTTGAAAAGACCTATTTCAGCGCTCAAAACGTGGTTACCGTAAATAGTGCGGAACTCTTAAAGGCAGCGTGTTGTAACCTGTCCGAAAGTTTTGAGACCAATCCCGCCATAGACGTCAATTTTTCGGACGCCTTAACGGGAACCAAACAAATTCAGATACTTGGCCTTACCAGTCCTTACCTTCTCATAACCCAAGAGAATATTCCTATGGTGCGCGGTGCGTCACAGGCATACGGACTCACATTTACTCCCGGCACATGGGTAGAGAGTATTCAGATTACAAAGGGCGCAGGGAGCGTGGTAAATGGTTATGAAAGTATTTCGGGGCAAATAAATACCGAATTGGTAAAGCCATTGACGGACAAACGACTTTTTGTAAATGGCTATGCAAATCAAAACGGACGGTTAGAACTCAATACCCATATCAATCATAATGTTACGGATAAATGGAGTACAGGCCTCTTTATACACGGAAACCAAAGAACGCAAGAGGAAGATAGAAACGACGATGGTTTTTTGGATGCCCCTTTGGCAGAGCAGGTAAATATTATGAACCGCTGGCAGTACCAGAATCCCGAAACGGGTTGGGTCAGCTTTATCAATTTACGTTATTTAAATGACCAAAAGCAGGTTGGTGAGGTTAATTTTAACCCAGATGCACCAGATGCCATTCGGGGTAATAGCGCTGAAGGATCTGTGCTGAGCGGAGCCGAAGCATGGGGTAGTGAAATAGATACGCGTAGGTTTGATTCTTCGGTTAAACTTGGCTATGTTTTTCCGGAACTCCCGTTTCAAAGTTTTGGGCTTCAGGCATCGTATAGCAATCATAAACAAGAATCCTATTTTGGTTTCAATCGATATGATATAAATCACAATAGCCTGTACTCCAATTTGTTGTTCAATTCCATTATTGGGGATACCAGAAACAAGTTTACCACCGGACTTACGATTGCTTATGACAGCTATGACGAATTGGTGAATACTCAAGATTTTGGTAGGGACGACGTCTCTGCAGGAGCTTTTTTTGAGTATGCTTACGAAAACTTGGAAAAACTAAGCCTTACCGCTGGTCTTCGTGTAGACACCCATAATAGGCTGGGTACGTTTGTGACCCCAAGATTACATGTGCGTTACACCCCTTGGGAGTTGGGAAGTTTACGGTTCTCGGTAGGAAGAGGTAGGAGAGCGGCGAATATTTTTGCCGAAAATCAGCAGTTGTTCGCCTCTGCCCGTCAGATTCAGTTGTTGAATACAGAAGGTAGTGTGTACGGATTGAATCCCGAGGATGCATGGAATTACGGCGTTAGTTTTTTACAAGGGTTTCTATTTTTAAATAGGAAAGGAAATATCTCATTGGATTACTACAAGACAGATTTCATTGATCAAGTAGTGGTAGATTGGGAAAACCCTAGAGCTATTTCCTTCTATAATTTGGATGGAAAAAGTTTTGCCGATAGTTTTCAGGTTGAGGTAAATCACGAAATCCTAAACAATGTTGATGTGCGTTTGGCCTATAAATATTATGACGTACAAACGGACTATAGAAATGGCACTCTTCAAAAACCTTTACAGGCGCAAAATCGCTTTTTTGCGAATGTAGGTTACGAAACCAGTCCTAAAGAAAATGGGGCACAATGGAAGTTTGATTATACAGTACATAGTTTAGGCGAGCAGCGATTACCAAATACAAATGAAAACCCACCGCAATTCAGATTAGGGGAGTTCGCAGAAGGCTATAGTTTAATGAACGCCCAAGCTACTAAAGTCTTTTCCTCAACCTTTGAAATATACCTTGGTGGTGAAAATTTGACTAATTTTAAACAAGCTAACCCCGTTTTGGCTGCGGATAATCCTTTTGGCGAGAATTTTGATACCAGTATTGTGTTCGCGCCTATTATGGGTAGAATGTTTTATTTAGGATTTAGATATAAAATTTAGAAAATTATGAAAAGAGTTGTTTTAGTTCTGATAGTAGGATTTTTTACGATGACCAGCTTCGCCCAGGAAAAGAATAAAAAATTGACCATGGAAGTAGACGGTAAATGCGATATGTGTAAGACGCGCATAGAAAAGGCTGCTTTGGGTGTAAAAGGAGTGAAGTATGCTATGTGGGATATTCCCTCGCACCAATTATCCTTAATCATAGATGAGCGCAAAACAGACCCAATGAAGGTGAAAACTGCACTAGTAGCCGTAGGTCATGATACAAAAGAGCTTAAGGCTACCGATGAGGCCTATGATAGTGTTCATCCATGCTGCAAATATCGTGAGGATAATACGGATGATAGTGGTAAACATGATTAGGTTCTATATTTCGTAGTCGTATCCAATATTGTAAAAATAAAAAGGAACCCTCCTTTCCTGGGTGTTGTTCATTTGTAAGGAGTACCGTTCCGAGTAAGGTTCTTGGTAAAAAACAGAATACGAATAAATAATTGGATAAGAGCTTTAAATTCGGTGCGCTTTATTACAGCGAAGACTTTAGTTTTTCAAGTTCCGTTTTCCATCTTGAACAAAAAGTAAATATGGAATCCTTTTCCTCAACTAGGGAAGGAGCTGCGAAAACTGATTTTTTATAAAATTAACTCAATCCACAATAATCTCATCCGCAAAAACCCAAGAGGGCAGTCCCGCGGCATGATGCCAATACGGTGTTGCCGTGTTCTTTGCAGTTACCTTAATGTATCTATATTTTTGGGGTTCTATTTTAAGTTCATAATAATGGATGTCGTTTACCTTGCTGGTTTTAGTTAAGGGTTTAGGATTAGTAATGGTTCCTAAAGAAGTGAATTTCTTATTATCCATAGAGCCAAAATACTGCACACTGCTAGGAAAAAATACCACATGATTGGTAACCTGCAAAAAGGCCATGGATATGGTATTTATAGCCTGAGTTTCTTCAAGGTCTACCACTATTTCTAAATCATTTCCTTCGTAACCGAGCCAGTTGGCATAAAAACTGCTACCTCCCAAAGCGCCATCGGTGAGTACCATTGGGTTTTCGTCAGCATATTTTTTGGGAGCGGTAAGGGAAACTACCTTTTTTCCTTTGGCCTTATTGTTTCGTTTGGCGGTTTCTAAAGCTGATAGATAGTTGGCTCCGTACTCGCTCACCGTAAATCCCATTTCATTCATTAAGGTGATATCGTTTTTGTTCGCTGTTGTGGTAAAATTATCCAATAGCAGCGCAACCATAGGGTTTGTTATTTGTGTTCCGTTTTGATTGGTGGTGGTTAAACTATAGTCCGGGCTTATATTTTTTCTGCTGGCTTCCAAAATAGCAAAGTCAACTCCCATACGTGCCAATTGCACCCGATTTAGGAGCTCCGGTTTTTTGGATACTGCTTTTTCGGCATCATCGAATAGCTGCGCATATTTTTGTAGTAGCTCTGGGCTTAAATATGAGGTAAAGGCCTCAGAAGGATCTCCGTATAAAAACAAAAAGAAATCCCCATCTTCTTGAAGTTTTGAATGTATGAGGTTCACATATTGCTTAATAAACGGTCCTGCCTCTTGGTAATAACCGTTTGTGAATTCTGTTAACAGCGCATCATAATCGTGGTCAGGATTCCAGAGCAATTTAGCCGTTATATAGGAGCGTAGTTCAAAGAGTTCGCTGGGGTGATTGCTATGTTGTTCAAAGACCCATTTTGCATTGTTATCACGAAACAATTGAATATTGGGCTGTAACGTATGTAGATTGGGGAAAGGAGCTAAAAAATTGGTGAACTGTGTGGTGTAATCCCAAATTCTGATATTATCGGTAAGCGTGCTCCATCCTGACAGGTCATCGGAAAAATCGGTGCATTTTTCTGCTATTGGTGCACTTCGATCACATTCAATACTGCACAAGGTAATCAACACGTTTTCTGCAGGCTTTGTTTTGGGTGGTTTTCTGGTATGTTGGTAAGCGAGTGTGGAGATGGTCTTTTCGGGAAAATCCTGTGCCACCTTGTTTACGAAATAAATCATAGTGCCAGCGGGACTTCCCTCCTCAGTATCAATTTTGTGACAATTCTCACATTCACAGTATTGTTGATTATCATCCTGACTCACCGAAATTACAGATGCTTCCGGAGCTCTTTGAAATAATGCCGCAACAGAGTCTTTCACAATTTCCAAAACATTAGGGTTGGTCAAACATAATTGGGTAGGCAGTCTTTGATTTCCTCGTAACGCGTAATATTCTGGATGAGATTCGTAAAACACTTCCTCTGGCATAAAGCGATGAAATGTGTGCACCCGTGCTGCTGGCACGTAATAAGGGAACGCCTCGTTGGTCACTTTGTGTCGCTTTGCAAATTCTTTATTTTTATAAAAAAGTCTTGAATGCACGGTACGTGTAGCAATATCTGGTGTAAAACTATAGTTAATTGTATTGAGTGTGATGGTGGCGGAGGTTGGAATAGATTGCGCATTAGGAGCAAACCATTTACAACCAAGTAAGTCTTCTAGAAAAACGAATACGGCATTGGAAGTAGCTTCATCGGTACCACCGTAAATATAGATGTTTTTGTTTTCTGTTCGTATTTGGATTTCTTGTGGTGCTAAGTCATTTCCTTTGCTATTCCCCACATAAATTTTAGGGATATCCATGGTTTGCGAACTTTCTTCCACAACAGGTAATTTTGCACCACTTATTTTGTAAATAAATTCTTGTAGGGTAATAGCAGCATTGTATTCTGTTTCTGTTGCGGAACCCAAATGAACTATTTCATAGGTTGACGTTCCGTTTTTTGTTAGGAATATTTCATCGGTATTACAAGAAATACAAAGTAGACTTGATATGAGCAGTATAATAAATGTGATATATTTCATGCGTAAAAGGATATTAATAAATACTGAGAGTTTTTCGATCGTTTATTGGTTCATACGTTCCGTCTGTAAATTAGGACAAGCTATAAACGTTAAACAAAAGGTAGTGAAAGGAACGTTGAATAAAAAATGCAATAGACCAAGGATATTCAAACACGTATAAACAACAGCGGACAAGTGTAAGTTTCAAGACAATAATTAGCGTTATCAAAAAACCCGCTTTTGGAAAGTTCCAAAAGCGGGTTTTTAAATAAAATATAACTACAAACAAGCAAAAAATACCTGTTGGTACTACCAACTTACATCATGCCCGGCATTCCGCCACCTCCGCCCATTGGCGGCATGGCAGGAGCATCTTCTTTAATGTCCGTTAAGGCACATTCGGTAGTTAAAATCATACCAGAAACAGAAGCGGCATTTTCTAAAGCTACTCTAGTAACTTTTTTTGGATCTATAATACCTGCCTTCATCATTTCAACATACTTTTCTGATTTGGCATCATAACCGTAATCTCCTTTTCCTTCAAGAATTTTGGCGATTACTACAGAACCTTCCCCTCCAGCGTTGGAAACTATCGTTCTTAATGGAGACTCAATAGCCCTAGCTACAATTTGTAGACCCGTAGCTTCATCCTCATTTTCAGTAACTACTTTTGCAAGGACAGATTTTGCTCTAACCAAGGCAACACCACCACCTGCAACGATACCTTCCTCTACGGCAGCTCTTGTTGCATGTAAAGCATCATCTACACGGTCTTTCTTCTCTTTCATTTCTACTTCGGAAGCAGCACCAACATAAAGAACGGCTACACCGCCGGCTAATTTTGCCAAACGCTCTTGTAATTTTTCTTTATCGTAATCAGAGGTAGTTGTTTCTATCTGAGATTTTATTTGGTTTACTCTTGTTTTGATATCCTTGCCAACACCACCGCCGTTAACTACGGTAGTATTGTCTTTATCTATCTGTACTTTTTCACAAGTACCGAGCATGTCAATAGTTGTATTGTCTAGGGAGAAACCTCTTTCTTCAGAGATTACCGTACCACCTGTTAGTATGGCGATATCCTCTAGCATGGCTTTTCTTCGATCACCGAATCCTGGTGCCTTGACAGCTGCAATTTTTAGGGAACCTCTTAATTTGTTTACTACCAAAGTGGCCAATGCTTCACCATCAACATCCTCTGCAATAATCAATAAAGGTTTTCCAGATTGTGCAACGGGCTCTAACACCGGAAGCAAATCCTTCATGGAAGATATCTTCTTGTCGAACAACAAGATGTAAGGACTTTCTAATTCGCAGACCATTTTTTCGGAATCTGTTACAAAGTAGGGAGAAAGGTAGCCTCTGTCGAACTGCATTCCTTCTACTACGTCAACGTATGTATCCGTTCCTTTGGCTTCTTCAACAGTGATTACACCTTCTTTACCAACTTTTCCGAACGCTTGAGCGATAAGATCACCGATATTTTCATCGTTGTTAGCTGATATAGACGCAACCTGTTTAATTTTCTCGGAAGAATCACCAACCTTTTTAGATTGCTTCGCCAAATCGGCAACAATAGCTTCAACAGCTTTGTCAATACCCCTTTTCAAATCCATAGGATTTGCACCTGCTGCAACATTTTTAAGCCCTTCTTTAACGATAGCCTGTGCAAGAACAGTTGCAGTAGTTGTACCGTCACCTGCCAAATCATTGGTTTTGGAAGCTACTTCCTTTACCATTTGAGCACCCATATTTTCTAAGGGATCTTCAAGCTCAATTTCTTTTGCTACGGTAACACCATCTTTAGTTACCTGGGGTGCCCCAAAAGATTTACTAATAATGACATTTCTCCCCTTAGGTCCCAATGTTACTTTTACTGCGTTCGCCAATGCATCGACACCTCTTTTGAGGCCGTCTCTTGCATCAATATCAAATTTAATTTCTTTTGCCATAATGAATTATGATTTTATTTTAATTCCCACGATTGCGGAAACTTGTTTTCAGTATTCTAAATAGTTTTTTTGATAATAAAATTCCTGATGGTACAGGAATAATTTTAAATGATTGCTAGGATATCACTTTCGCGCATCATTAAATAGTCCGTGCCTTCAAGCTTTAATTCGGTACCGGCATATTTTCCGTAAAGAACGGTATCGCCAACTTTAACAGTTACGCTTTCATCCTTGGTTCCAGGACCAACAGCAACAACTTTACCTTTTTGGGGTTTTTCTTTTGCAGTATCGGGAATATATATTCCGGAAGCAGTTTTGGTTTCAGCTGCCATAGGTTCTATAAGAACTCTATCTGCCAATGGTTTAATGTTAACTTTAGCCATAATTAATATAGTTTATATTGATTTATCGTTTACTCTAATGTGGCAGAAATTATGCCATTACTTAAAAACTGACATATTGTAAAATAAAAATGCCAGCTTGTCATTAAGCTGGCATTCCGTGTATGATAAAATTAAGTTTTTATAAACTATCTGTAGGTGTTACTTCCGGTACTATTTCAGGAGCTGCACCTTCCGGTAGGGTTTCAGGAACCGTAGTCTCTATGTCGTCTCCTTGCAGTAATTTAGAATCTACATCACCAAAATTACCTTTTAATGCTATATTGGAAGCAAGAATTAACAAGACAAGTATTCCAGCCAATGTCCATGTGCTTCTATCTAAAAAATCACCGGTTTTTTTAACGCCTCCAACGACTTGGCTTCCACCTCCACCAAATGAAGAAGATAGCCCACCACCTTTCGGATTTTGCACCATCACTACCAATACAAGTAAAAAACAAACTATGATAATAAGTATCAAGAATATGGAAAATGTACTCATTTTAAATCTCTATTTTCTGATTGAATTTTCTCTACCATTTTTAAACGGTCTGCAAAGAAACCACTTTTTTCCGGATATTTCAAACTTAAAATTTTGTAGGCCTGAATCGCTTTTTTGTACTTTTTTTGTTCAAGATATACCCGTGCCAAAGTCTCCGTCATAAGTTCATTGTTATCAAAAACGCTTGATTTTACCACATTTTCAGGAACTGGGATGTTCGTTTTGGGTATTATCTTGGGGTTTTGAGCAATAAACTTATCTATTCTTTCAAATTTTAGTTTTTGACCAGTACTTCGTTCTTTTAAATTCGTGTCCTTTCTTTTTTCTGGTACCGAGGTTTCGTTTTTTTGACCTCTCGGGTTTTTATTGGTTAATTGAAGCCACTCTGTAAACGAAAATTTTTCATTTTTGTCAAAATCAAGTGGTTCTCCCAGTCCTAGATTTTTAGAAGTTTCGCTACTAGGATGTTTTGAAATGAACAGTGCTGGATTCAATATATGTTCTGCATCCTTTTGGTCTTGCGGTAAGGGTTTGTCCTCTGATAGTTCTATTAGCGGTTTTTTTTCAACTACTTTAATCTCTTGATTTGGAGCTGTCCCTACTTCTGGTTTTAATGTGGTTTTTGGGGTATACTCCAAAAAGTCTTTAGCCGTTATAAAATCGAACAGTATATCACGATCGGTTGTGTAGGCGGCAGTTGTTTTGAGTGCCTTGTTGTATTTGTAACTGTGGAGGTTTTTAAGACCTTTAAGGTGCAGCGCCCTCGCAGCTTGAAAATAGGGATACTCCTTAAGAATGTCTTCCAATTGGTTTGTTTTCGCGGGATCTGCAACTTTTGCGGGATGTTCTAGGAGATAGGTAAAGTCCGATACTTTCATATTTGTTGGGCCTTCTTCGTTTTTAGTTACCAGTCTGCCAGCGAGGCATTAAAAATATCTTGCGTTAACCGTTCGAAAATTTCTGTATGAGCTTCACTTTTTATAGCGGCAAGCTGGGTATTTGCAGGATAGTCATAGAAGAAGGAAAAACTTTGGTCAAAATCCGCATCTTCTTTTGTTCTGTTGTAAAACCTGACTTTTACCCGAACGGATAAACGATTCTGCGCTGCGGTCTGTTGCGCGGTTGCAGACATGGGTGAAATTCGGTATTCGGTAATCTCCCCTTCGTAAAGCAGATCTGCATCTCCGTTGTTGACCAAATCCAAACTGGTTTGGTTTAAAATCCTGTCTTGTAGGGCCAAGGTAAAATCCCTATCCATTCCTGGCTCAAATATGGAACCTGGGCTTTGGGAGGCGTAGTTTTGAAAGTAATTTACTTGAAAGGTCGTTGCCGTTCCAACGCTGCCGCCGGTAAAGTTATACACGCCACAGCTGTTTAGGCAAAACACCAAGAAAATAAAACTGGTTATTTTTGGAATATTTCTCATATTATTTTTCAACTTTAAACCGTTACGGTAATGAGTTGTTTTAATTTCATCTAAATAGCTATAGATCATATTGCTTTATCTTCCTATAAAGCGTTCTTTCCGAAATACCCAGTTCGGCCGCGGCCGCTTTTCGTTTTCCTCTATTGCGTTCTAGGGATTTCTTAATCAATTCTATTTCTTTTTCGTGTAAAGATAAGGTCTCTTCTTCCTGTATTTCTTCGGCAAAATGATATTTATCTTCTGGTGAAGGTGTATTTTGCGTTTGTTCTTGTTTCGATTCCGGTAACTGTAGCACCTCCATTTCGGTTGCATCCTGCGTTTCTATATCGTCGTCGTCACCATAAATTTTTCTTATGAGGTTCTCGTTTTCGTCCTGTACTTTTTGGGAGTCGTTGTTCTTCAGTAATTCCATTGTCAACTTCTTAAGGTCGTTGAGGTCGCCCTTCATATCGAATAGGACTTTGTATAGAATTTCACGCTCACTACTAAAATCACTTTCGGATTTTGAATTTTTTATGACTGCTGGTAAATTACTTCCCGGGTCGGTAGGCAGGTAACTGTTCAATGTCGTCGAAGAAATTGCTCTTTTCTCCTCTAAAACCGAAATTTGTTCCGCAATATTCCTAAGCTGGCGTATGTTTCCAGGCCATCGGTATTTTAATAATAGTGCAATAGCGGCCTCGTCTAGCCGTATGGTTGGCATTTTATATTTCTGACTAAAATCGGAGGCGAATTTTCTAAATAACAAATGAATATCTTCCTTGCGCTCCCGCAGTGGCGGAATCTGAATTTCTACAGTACTTAATCGATAGTAAAGATCTTCCCTGAATTTTTCTTTTTTAATGGCCTCGAACATATTTATGTTCGTGGCCGCAACGATCCGTACATCGGTTTTCTGTACTTGGGAGGAACCTACCTTTAAAAACTCTCCGTTTTCCAATACCCGTAATAAACGCACCTGTGTGGTTAAAGGAAGTTCGCCTACTTCGTCCAAGAAAATAGTACCGCCATCCGCTACTTCAAAATAACCGCTTCTCGTTTGCGTAGCCCCCGTAAAAGCTCCTTTTTCGTGGCCAAAAAGTTCACTGTCGATTGTTCCTTCTGGGATAGCGCCACAGTTTACCGCAATGTATTTTGCATGTTTTCTATGGGACAGGGAATGGATGATTTTAGGTATGGATTCTTTTCCTACACCACTTTCACCAGTAACCAGAACGGATATATCTGTTGGTGCAACTTGAATCGCTTTTTCCAAAGCCCTATTGAGTTTAGGGTCTTGCCCTATAATTTCAAAACGTTGTTTTATGTTTTGTATGGCTTCCATGCTACAGTTGTCTTGATAATAATTTAAAACGGTCTAATTAATTATTTTTCGAATACCCGATTGCTTTCCCTATCAACGTTGCCGAGGTACACGAGTTCATTTGTACGTTTACAAAATCACCCACCTTATACATTTCCTTGGGGAAAACTACTACCGTGCTTTGTTGGTTTCTGCCCATCCATTCGTTCGGGTTTTTTTTCGAAGGTCCTTCTATTAATACCTCTTGTATTTTTCCTAGATGCTGTTCCGTCCTATATTTACAATGGCTTCTTTGGAGCGCAATAATTTCCGATAACCTTCTTTTTTTTATTTCCTCTGGTACATCATCTTCCATTTTTCTACCTGCCATGGTTCCTGGTCTTTCGGAGTACATGTACATATATCCAAAATCATATTTCACATAGTCCAGCGCCTTTAGGGTATCTTGATGATCTTCCTCTGTCTCGGTAGGGAAGCCAGCAATAATATCCTGCGAGATACCACAATTGGGAATTAGAGCCCTTATGTTATCTATTAGCTTAAAATATTCTTCAATGGTATGCAGCCTGTTCATGGCCTTAAGCATACGATTACTTCCACTTTGTACCGGTAAGTGGATGTGGTTACAGATATTGGGGTGTTTGGCCATGGTACGTATCACGTCCAAAGTCATATCCTGTGGATTGGAAGTTGAAAATCTAATACGCATTTTTGGTTGGGCTAAGGCTACCTTTTCCAATAGGTTAGAGAAATCTACTGCCGTTGCTTTTTGCATGGCACTTGCCTTTTCAAAGTCTTTTTTGAGACCCCCGCCATACCAGAGGTAACTATCTACGTTTTGCCCCAAAAGGGTAATTTCTTTAAAGCCTTTGTTCCATAAGTCGTTTACCTCTTCCAAAATGGATTGGGGATCTCGACTACGTTCCCTTCCTCTAGTAAAGGGGACAACGCAAAAAGTACACATATTATCGCAACCCCTGGTTATGGAAACAAAGGCTGTGACGCCATTGGTGTTTAAACGTACAGGTGAAATATCTCCGTAGGTCTCGTCTTTGGACAAGATTACGTTCACCGCATCCCTACCGGAATCCACTTCTTTTATAAGGTTGGTTAAATCCTTGTATGCATCTGGTCCAACGACCATATCCACTATTTTCTCCTCGTCCAGCAGCTTGTCCTTTAAACGTTCTGCCATACAGCCTAATACCCCTACCTTAAGATGTGGTCTGGTTTTTTTTACTTTATTGTATTCCGTTAAGCGTTTTCTTATGGTCTGTTCCGCTTTATCACGAATAGAGCAAGTGTTTACGAGGACCAAATCGGCCTCGTTCAATTCTGTCGTCGTATTGAATCCATCTTCTGCTAGTATGGAAGCAACCACTTCACTATCGGCAAAATTCATGGCGCAGCCATAGCTTTCTATATATAATTTACGTGTATTATTGGACTTTGAGTTTAAGGTCAAAGAAGTTCCTTGTTTTGTTTCGTCAATAATTTTTTCCATACGGCAACCCAACTTGTACTTATCAATAACGTGAAAGCAAAGATACCATTATATTCAAAAATATGACAAGTTGGCAGTGTAATTTAGTGTAAATTTAAGTTTTCGTCTTTTACGGATAAGATTGTATAGATTTAAATTACCAACAATGAATCTCGAAACTGTTAATCGAAGAATAGTAGAAAACCCGCTTTTAGATTTTGGTACTATTTTTAGTGCATCCATAGCATTATTTAAAAAAATATGGGTACAAGGGTTTATTACACTATTGCTCACTTTTGTTACGATACTGCCTTTTTATGTTATGATTTACATTCCCATGATAGCTGCTGGGATTACGGACCCTGAACTTTTACGAAGTGAGGAACCTCCTACCATGGTTGTCATAGGTATGCTAATCTTAATACCTGTTTTTTTTGTAGGGATAATGACCTTTGGTCTTGCGTTGAACGCAGCTTTTATGAGGATTTGCAAACAAAATGATGAAGATGCCTCTGTAAACGACGATTATTTTTATTTTTTTAAGCAAGGCCGTTTGGGTAAAGTCTTTACATTATCCTTATTGATATTGGGGCTTATCGTTTTAGGTTTGCTGGCCTGTGGTATAGGGATTTTTTACTTGGTGGTTCCGCTTTCTTTGATTCCTGCTTTTTTAGCTTTTAATGAAGAACTTTCTGCCATGGAAATAGTAAAAGTGAGCTTTACTTTAGGGAACCGAAACTGGTTGGTCATTTTTGGTCTGGTAATCGTGATGGGGATATTGGCGGAATTAGGTTTTATTATTTGTTGTATAGGAATTTTGTTTACGTCAATGCTGGCTAAAGTTCCTGTTTATTATATGTATAAGGATGGCGTTGGTTTTGAAAAAGAAATATAGCTATTGGCAGCTACGAGTCTATACTGCTTAAAATGATGCAAAAAAAGCGGGAATCCCAGATGGGATTCCCGCTTTTTTTGCATCTAGTCATTTCTATTATTCCGAAGTAATCATTTTTATACCCTCTTTGTCAACCTGGTCGTTGATAACCTTAGTTTGTTTTTGAATTAATGAGGTTAGTGTGCTTATTTCTTTGTTTAATTCTTGCGTAGCTTCTTTAAAAAATTGTTGCGCTTGTTGTGTGGGAGGGTAATCTCCTCTTTGTGAATCTGCCATTAGAAATGCAATCCTGTTATTTATACGTATTCCATAGTTCAATGGGTCTTGCCTACTTTGGTTTTTGGTCATGTGAATATTGTTTTCGATTACCGATAGTTCTTTTTCGTAAGCGGAAATCGAAGTCTGTAGTTCCTCATTTTGTTTTGTTTTCTCCTTTAGGTATTTCAAATCTTTTTGAATATTTCTAATGTTGATTATTGCTTCGTTTGCCTTGGTTACTTCATTCCGCACCGAAATTAGAAAGTCAAATTGTTTGTTATAGTCTTCTTGTGAATTGGGTAATCGTGGGTCTTTAACAATAGTAAATAGTTGTTCTTGGGAAGCACCATTTACCGTTAGTTTTACTTTATAGTTTCCTGGTACCGCTTTTGGACCTGTGTTGGGTGATGAATAAAAAATCATTCCATCAAAAGTCTTGAATCCTGGATAGCGCATGTTCCATACCATTCTATTGCCCCCTGCATTCGCTTTCAGTAATTTCGGAGCCGCAGGGTTTAATTTATCTTCTTTGACGTGATTGGCAAAACTTTGTATCACGGTGCCATTTGTCTCTAGAATATCAATACGTACAGTATCCTTTTTGTCTAAATTTTTAAGAAAATAGTTTATGATGACCCCATCTGGGTGATTTTCTCCTACCAATTTCGTGTTTGGTTTTGACCATCCGCCAGATTGCTGCATCCGATAGGAAATATCTGGTTTGTAAAGATAGAAATCACTGCTTGCAACAGCTGTAGATAGTTGATGCAGTGGCGTTAAGTCATCTATGATCCAAAAACTTCTACCATGTGTGGCCACAATTAAATCATTGTCCCTAACCTGCAGATCACGTATGGCCGTTATGGGAAGATTTAATTGAAAAGGCTTCCAAGAGCTACCATCATCAAAAGAAATATACATTCCCCATTCTGTGCCGGCATAGAGTAATCCTTTTCGTTCGTAATCTGTTCTAATAACCCTGGTGTAATCTGTATTTTTTATGCCATTGGTAATTAACTTCCAGCTTTTTCCATAGTCTTCGGTCTTGTACAGATATGGCGTATAGTCCCCGAACTTATAGGAGGTGGCGGCAACATAAACAGTGCCTTTGTCAAACGGACTAGCATCAATAGAATTGATCATGTTCAATTTTGGAGACATCGAAGCTGGTGGGGTTACATTTTCCCAAGTGCTACCATTATCTCGGGTAACATGGATTAACCCATCGTCGCTACCGGTCCAAATAACACCTTTTTCAAGGATAGATTCCGATATCACAAATAGGTTTGAGTAAAACTCCGCACCGGTGTTATCTTGCGTAATAGGACCTCCTGAGGACTCTATGGTTTCTGGTAGACCTCTTGTCAAATCCGGTGAAATTGTTTTCCAAGACTGGCCTTCATCCGTTGTCATGTGCAGATAATTAGATCCGGCATATAGTACATTAGAGTCATGTCTACTAAAGGAAACAGGATAGTTCCAGTTGAAACGATATTTCATTACTTCCGCCCCAGATCCAGCCGGATTGTCTGGCCATACGTTTGTTGACCTGGCCTGCCCCGTCGTATGATCTAAACGATTCATATATCCTTTATAGGTGCCACCATATACCACTTGATTGTTTTTAGGGTCGGGTGCTAAGTGGGCACTTTCGCCGCCAGCGGTGGGTTCCCAATCTCGCTCCGTAATAGAACTGCCAGCAGACCGGTGTGATATCCGTAGCGCGGTATTGTCTTGTTGCGCCCCGTAAATTCTGTAAGGAAATATACTATCGGTAGTAACCCTGTAAAACTGTGCCGTGGGTTGGTTGTAATAGGTGGTCCAATTATTTCCACCATCATTTGAAACCTGGGCACCCCCGTCATCTGCAATAACCATTCGGTTATTGTTGTTTGGATCTATCCATAAATCGTGATGGTCGCCATGGGGTGCATTTTTCAACACGAACGTTTTCCCTCCGTCGGTAGAAACGCCATAGCTCACGTTCATAACAAACAGTTTGTCTACGTTCTCGGTATCTGCGTATATTCGCGTGTAATACCATGCGCGTTGCCGTAAGGCTCTATTTTCATTTATTTTTTTCCAGGTCATTCCTGCATCGTCCGATCTGTACAATCCGCCTTCTTCCGCTTCGATCAATGCCCAAACACGATTGGAATCTAAAGGTGAAACCGTGATGCCAACAATTCCCCAAGGAAATCCGGGCAATCCTGATCTTGAAGAAATATCTTTCCAAGTATCCCCGCCATCGGTACTTTTGAATAGTTTACTGTCTTCCCCACCGCTATCCATTCGATAACCATTTCGTTTCATTTCCCAAGTAGTAGCATACAGTATCCTACTGTTATTAGGATCCATTATCAGATCGCCGGCACCAGCCTTGTCACTAACATACAGTATCTTTTCCCAATTTGTGCCGCCATCTTTGGACCGAAAAACACCTCTAGTCTCATTGGGTTTCCATAAGTTGCCTATAGCGGCAACATAGACTAAATCTGGGTTTTGTGGATGGATTCTTATTCTGGAAATATGTTCAGAATCTTTAAGTCCTATAAACTCCCAAGTTTCCCCTGCGTCCAAGCTTTTCCAAATCCCTTTTCCAGAAGAAACATTTCCGCGCAAGGTTTGCTCCCCTTCACCAACATAGATAATATTAGGGTCGGATTCGGAAACGGCGAGCGCTCCGATAGAACCTCCAAAGAACCCATCTGAAATATTCACCCAAGTGCTTCCAGCGTCTGTGGTTTTCCAAACACCGCCTCCTGCAGTACCCATGTAGTAGAGGTTTGGATTATTGGCAACGCCGGCAACCGTACCAGCCCTACCGCCTCTAAAAGGACCTACTAGTCGATATTCCATGCCATTGTATACGGAGTCGGGATAGTTCGTCGTATTTTTAGTACGCTGTGCCTCGGTATTTTGGAATGGTTGTAAAAAAAGGAAAGACATTAGGGCAGAGTAGAAAAGTTTTTTCATTTTTATGAGTTTTAGGAAAGCTGTCCTAAATGTAAAAACAATTATTGCGCTTAGAAAACCAATGCCTTGATTTTTTTGTTTTTTAGTATTTATGATTAATACGGTCTCTACAGTATGTATAAACTTTTTTGTTTATCAGTGTAAGCGATATAGTAGGTGTTTATATGTCTATAAGGTACAACCTGATAAATATGCTAAAAACGAAACGCCACCATATTTTACTTTTTTTATCTAAGTTTTTAAGTTCTTCCTGAGATGACGATGGCCCTTTTAAAGAGTACTTGGTTGCGTGACCTTGTTTGATGGATGCTTTAGCTTTTAAAGCAAGGCCATACGTATTTCGGAACCAACGCCAAAATTGTCTTCTGGTAAAATTTATGCTTACAAAAGCTATTTTTTCATAAAAAACGTTGACCGCGGCTTCCTTAAAATAAACAATTACAAGCCTGTAGAACCAAAATTTGTATTCGAATTTAGACATGGTACCGCGCGCGATCCTGTCGTCATATCCGGAGAATACGGGTATGTGACATTAAAAGGAGGTAATTTCTGTGGCAGTACGGGCCGGTCTTTATGTGATAGACGTCTTATTTGTAAACCCTGAACTGAAGGTAATTTTTTCGTTATCTGGTCCAAATAGGCTTGGAATTAAGGATAATTTATTGTTTGTATGCGATGATAGTGATGACCCCAAGGCGTTTGATAAAAGTGAATCTTTCAATCTAGCACAAATAATTGAGTCTAAGGATATAGCCGCTTAGGATGTTATTCCTTTGGAAAAATCTTTATTATTGCTCAGTGAAGGAACACTGAGCCAATACGAATATGCAAACAACGATGTCAGATTTTTAAGTACATTCAATTAGAACTAATAGTCCTTATAATAGTGTGAAGCACTTCTAGATTTAGTGGTGTTTTTTTATGGATAAGGAATGATGTCTGCCTGAAATTAAAAAATTCAACTACTTTTGTTGTTCACCAATACATGATGCATGGCTAAGAATTTAGTAATTGTTGAGTCACCTGCGAAAGCAAAGACCATTGAAAAGTTTCTGGGAAAGGATTTTAAGGTTGAGTCGAGCTTTGGTCATATTGCAGACTTGCCATCCAAGGAGTTGGGTGTCGATGTAGACAATGATTTTAGTCCTAAATATATAGTGGATAAGGACAAGCAGGCCTTAGTGAAGAAATTAAGGGATTTAGCCAAAAAGGCGGATACGATATGGTTGGCTAGTGATGAAGATAGAGAAGGAGAGGCAATTTCTTGGCACTTGGCTGAGGAGTTGGATTTAGATAAAAAGAAGACAAAACGTATTGTTTTTAACTCGGTAACCAAAAGCGCTATTCAAAAAGCTATTGAAAACCCGAGGGAAATAAATTATAACTTAGTAAATGCACAACAGGCAAGAAGAGTGTTGGATCGTTTAGTAGGGTACCAATTATCTCCTGTTCTGTGGAAAAAGATAAAACCGGGATTATCAGCTGGACGTGTGCAATCTGTTGCTGTGCGTTTGATTGTAGAGCGAGAACGAGACATAGAAGCCTTTACTCCAGAGGGGACATTTAAAATATCAGCTGAATTCCAGACGGGTTCCGGGAGTGTTTTTACCGCCAAAGTCGGAAAGAGTTTTGCCACAAAGGAAGAAGCCAACTCTTTTTTAGAAAAAAATATAGGAGCAGTTTTTTCCGTAGGTAAACTAGACAAGAAACCTGCTAAAAAATCACCTGCTGCGCCGTTTACCACATCTACCTTACAACAAGAAGCTTCGCGAAAGTTATACTTTTCCGTAGGCAGGACGATGCAGGTAGCACAACGTTTATATGAAGCAGGTTTGATTACGTACATGAGAACAGATAGCGTTAATCTCTCTAGCGAAGCTGTAAATGCTGCAAAAGACGCCATAGTCAATAATTATGGTGAAAAGTATAGTAAAATAAGAAGCTTTACCGGAAAGTCCAAGGGAGCGCAAGAAGCGCACGAAGCTATTAGGCCAACAGAAATGGGGAATCAATCTCCATCTTTGGAGCGAGATCAGTCTAAATTGTATGACCTAATTTGGAAAAGAACCATTGCTTCACAGATGAGCGATGCCCAACTGGAACGCACGAATGTAAAAATACAGACCGACAAACACGATATAGAATTTACCGCCAACGGGGAAGTTATAAAGTTTGATGGTTTCCTTAAAGTTTATATGGAAGGGGTGGATGATGAAGATCTTGCCGATGAGCAGGAAGGAATGTTGCCGGCGATGAAGTTGGGTGAGACATTACAAAACAACTATATCACCGCTACCGAGCGTTTTTCCAGGCCACCGTACCGATTTACAGAAGCGACACTGGTAAAAAAATTAGAAGAATTGGGAATTGGAAGACCTTCTACATACGCACCAACTATTTCCACTATATTAAACAGGGGCTACGTGGAAAAAGGAACTGTTGAAGGCTCCGAAAGAAAATATACCCAATTGGTCTTGGAATCTAGAAGCATAAAAGAAAAAGAACTATCGGAAATGGTGGGTTCGGAAAAAGGGAAGATGGTGCCAACTGATATTGGTATGATCGTTACCGATTTTTTGGTCGCGAACTTTGCAAACATTTTGGATTATAATTTTACGGCCAAAGTAGAGCAAGACTTTGATGAAATTGCGGCTGGTGACGAGGATTGGAAAAAAATGATGAAAAACTTCTACCAAGATTTTCATCCAAATGTTCTAGATGTAGAGGAAAATGCAGATCGTGCAAGCGGTGAGCGAATTTTGGGGAAACATCCAAAGAATGGTAAACAAGTATCCGTTCGTTTGGGGAGGTTTGGGCCTATGGTGCAAGTGGGAACTGTTGATGACGAGGAAAAACCTACGTTTGCTAGCTTATTGCCAGATCAGTCGCTTACAACCATTACCTATGAGCAAGCTATGGACCTTTTTAAATTACCACGTAAACTTGGGGTTTATGAAGGCGAGGAAGTTGAGGCCAATGTAGGTAGGTTTGGCCCTTATGTGAAATTTGGGAAAAAGTTCATCTCCATGGAAAAAGAAGACGATCCAATGGAAATTACCATGGATCGAGCTACGGAACTGATCATTGCCAAACAAAAGGCAGATGCTCCAATAGCCCAGTACGAAGATAAAGATGTTCAAAAGGGTGTTGGTCGGTTTGGACCTTTCCTTAAATGGGACGGTATGTTTATCAACGTGAATAAAAAATATGATTTTGACAACCTATCCAAAGATGATATTGTTGAGCTCATAGAGGCCAAAAAACAAAAAGAAATAGAAAAAGTTGTCCAGAACTGGGAGGAAGAGGGTATTCGAATAGAGAAAGCAAGATGGGGTCGGCATAATATTATAAAGGGTAAAATAAAGGTAGAGTTGGCCAAATCAGTAGATGCCTCTAAAATGACGCTTAAGGAAGCTTCAGCACTCATAGAAAAAAAGACGCCTAAGAAAAAGGCAAAGGCCAAGCCAAAAGCAAAAAAGAAGTAGGCAGCTAAGGAGAAGGCAATAGTCAATCTTAGCAGGCAGTTTTATTGTTTTAGCCCAAATTCCGTTCTGAACCTTGAACATTCAACTTTTAAACTTTAAACCCAATAATGGCCTTTGATTTTTTAGTTCCGGTAGAGGATAAAGTATTAGCACATTGCGAATTATTGCCTGTACAGGCCATTGGAAGAAATACGTATATACACACCGTTAATGACGGGCTTCCCGTGCTCGCTAATGCAACCGTGGCTATTTTAGGCGTTAAAGAATCTCGTAATGCTTTTGAGAAAAAAATAGAAAAATTAGATGTTTCTGCTATTCGATTAGAATTCTATAAGCTTTTATTAGGTAACTGGAATGCGACTGTTGTTGATTTAGGCGATATAGAGGAAGGAGAATCGGTAGAGGATACTTATTTTGTGGTAAAGGAGATTGTTGCGGGATTGCTAGAAGAAAATATTATTCCGATAATACTCGGAGCAACTCAGGATATCACCTATCCTGCCTATAGAGCCTTTGACGGAATCAAGGATATGATTAACCTTGTTGCTGTTGATAGTAGATTCGATTTTGGGATAGATGACGAACTTATTTCCTCGCATTCCTATATGAGTAAGATTATTACCGATAAACCCAATAACCTATTCAATTTTTCCAATATTGGCTATCAGAGTTATTTCAATGCTCAAGAAGAGGTAGATTTAATGGAACGTTTATTTTTTGATGCCTACAGGCTTGGAGAGATTGCCAATGACCTTTCCTTGGCCGAACCTGCATTAAGAAATGCACATATGGTAAGTTTGGATGCACGTGCTATTAAAGCAAGTGAAATTTCATCTTCTGCAAATTTTTCTCCTAATGGATTTACAGGTCGAGAGATTTGTGCCATTGCAAGATATGCGGGAATTAGTGATAAAGTCGCTGTTTTTGGTATATACGAAATGGAGAACAATGTGCAATCCCAGCAACTCATAGCACAAATTATATGGTACTTTATAGAAGGTATCAATTACAGAATCATAGAATCACCTTACTCAAAGACAGACGATTTTACCAAGTATACCGTTCCTACGGATGCAGAAGATCTCATTTTCTACAAAAGTCTTTTGACCCAACGATGGTGGGTAGAGGTGCCATCAATTTTCACTTCACATACTAAAGCAAACACACCTGCGTTATTACCATGCACAGAGAAGGATTATTTAGATGCTTGCAATCAAGATATTCCTGAAAGGTGGTTTAAAGCGTACAAGAAAGGCTTTAATTAATTAAAAATAATTTTAAGGGATAAAAGGCATTTATACAATAATTTATTCAAAACGTAGTTTTAGAAGTTAGAATAAATGAACGTAGTTCGCAGTTTGTAACCATAATCGAAATTTAACCTAAAGTATGAAGAAGCTATTGTTATCATCTATAGCGTTTGTTTTTTTGCTCACGAGTTGTGGGTCTAAAACAAAAGGGGAGCTAGTCGGAGTCCAAGGAAAGAAATGGTATCCGGAAAAGCCTTATGGTATGGAACTTATCCCAAGGGGTTCTTTTATCATGGGTAAGAGTGAAGAGGACCAAGCAAAGGTATTAAACGCTCCTACTAAAACTGTTACGGTTCGTTCTTTTTATATGGACGATACCGAAATCACTAACAGCGAATACCGTCAGTTTGTAGAATGGGTGAAAGATTCCATTGCCAGAACTAAATTGGCCATCCTCGCGGACGATTTGGGCCTTGGTCCGGATGACGGCGGGATTGGAGAATATGCATTTAAAGATGCAGATACGACCAAATCCTCTGCTTACGATAAGTATATGTTGGACAATTATTCTGGTATGGGAGAAACGGGATACGAAGGAAGAGCTTTGAACAAGGATGTAGATTTAGTTTGGGACGTAAATGATTATCCAGACGAATATTATACCGAAATCATGGTAGATTCATTGTACCTATCCGAGGAAGAGTCTTATAACGGGCAAAAAAGTATTGACGTTACCAAGCTTAAATATAAGTATAGCTGGATGGATATTGAAGCTGCTGCACGTGCCGCTAAAAGAGGCAATGGTAGTAGAAAAGATTTTATCCGTACCGAGGAATTGGAAATATATCCTGATACTACAGTCTGGATCCGAGATTTTGAATATTCTTACAATGAGCCTATGCACAATGATTACTTCTGGCATGATGCCTACAGCGATTATCCTGTAGTCGGTATTTCATGGGAACAGGCAAAAGCTTTTTGTAATTGGAGAACAAAGTTTAAGAATGATGATCAGAAGAGTCGTAATAGACAATTTGTAAATAGGTTTAGATTACCTACGGAAGCTGAGTGGGAATATGCTGCCCGAGGAGGTATCGAAAGTGGTACGTATCCATGGGGAGGACCTTATGTTATAAGTGATACCGGTTGTTTTATGGCAAACTTTAAGCCACAACGTGGAGATTATGCAGCGGATGCAGCTTTGTATACCGTAGAAGCAAAGTCTTACGAACCAAACGATTTCAACCTTTATAACATGGCGGGGAATGTTGCGGAATGGACAAACTCCAGCTACGACCCAAGTGCTTATGATTATGTATCAACGATGAATCCTAATGGAGGAGATCAGTCCAATACCAGAAAAGTTATTAGAGGTGGTTCTTGGAAAGATGTGGCTTACTTCCTTCAGGTTAGTACCAGGGATTATGAGTATGCAGATTCTGTTCGTAGTTATATCGGTTTTAGAACCGTTCAAGACTACATGGGTGAAGAGGATTCCACACAATAAAAAGTAGGAGTATCAAAAATAATTTCAAATCAAATTTTTAACCAAATCTTTATTATTTAAACCTTAAATTAAATTAAATCATGGCACAGTCAAAAGCAACAAAAAAATTATTTAACATGGCCTACGGGCTAGGAGCGTCAATTGTAATTATTGGTGCATTGTTTAAAATCCTTCACTGGGAATTTGGTCCACTTACAGGTGGTCTATTACTAGCGGTAGGTCTTATTACAGAGGCACTTATTTTTGCAATTAGTGCATTTGAACCCATAGACGATGAGTACGATTGGTCTTTGGTCTATCCAGAATTGGGTGGTGGTGCATCAATGGGTGCAAAGCAAAATCCAGCTGCTGAAATTAAAGAAGCGGAAAGTTCTTTGTCTAAAAAATTAGACGATATGTTAAAAGAGGCTGGTGTAGATGCCAACCTTATGGAGAGTTTAGGCTCTAGCATCAAGAATTTTGAAGGTGCTGCTAAAGGTATTGCTCCAACAGTTGATGCCATGGAATCTACCAAGAAATATTCTGATGAAATGGTACAGGCCGCTTCTCAGATGGAATCTTTGAACAGCCTTTATAAAGTACAATTGGAGAGTGCAAGCAAACAAGCTAGTGTTAACGAGCAAGTAGTACAGAATGCAAGTGCATTAAAAGATCAGATGGCTTCATTGTCCAGCAACCTTTCTTCATTGAATGGTGTTTATGGTGGAATGTTATCTGCAATGAGTAAAAACTAAATTGGATTTTTACCCCAAATTCAAGTATTAATTAAAATCTAATTTTAGAAACATGGCAGGAGGAAAACAATCACCAAGGCAAAAAATGGTAAACCTAATGTATTTGGTTTTCATTTGTATGCTAGCATTAAATATGAGTAAAGAGGTACTCGCCGCATTCGGACTAATGAATGTGAAAATGGAGACTTCGAACTCTAAAACGACGGAAAGTAATAACCAGTTTTTAGCGAGTTTGGAAACAAAGGCGTCTGAAGACAAGGTGAAATATGGCGAAGTATACCAGAAGGCAAATCAAATCAAAGCGCTTTCACAGGAATATTTTGATTATTTGGAAACCGTAAAGAAAGGTATGTTGGAGGGTGTAGAAGATCCAACGGATTACCAAGTAATGGATAAAGCGGATTATTTGAACCAATACTTTTTTCAAGGTGATAACTTGGCAGAAGGCGGTCAGGAATTCATGAAGAGAATCAATGATTATCGTTCGGAAATCACCAAATTGGTTCCAACAGGATTGACATCTACAGTAGAAGCACGCTTTGAAGTAGGTGACGAAAATGGCAAGGTTGAGAACAGGGATGGTGCCAAAGTAGATTGGATAGATTACCACTACAAGGATTTTCCATTAATCGCTTCTTTAACTAAGTTAACTGCATTACAGGCAGACATTAAGTCTACTGAAGAAGATGCACTTAAGTCTATGTTAGAAGGAGAGCTAACGGATCAAGTTTCTTTGAAAAACTTTGCTACATCTTTATTCGCAAGTAAGTCAGCGTTCTACTCGGGTGAAAGCTATGATGGTAAGATTATTATCAGCAAAACTGATAATTCTTCTACTCCCGTAAGAGCAGAATTAACTTTGGACGGAAGAAAATTAGCTGAAGGAAAAGATTATAAGATTGAAGCTGGTGGTGTTAAGATGTTGATTGGTTCTGGTGCTGCTGGTGACCATGAGATAGCAGGTACGTTGTACTTTCAACAAGATGGTGCCGAGATAGAAGTTCCCGTCAAAAATTCTTTTGCAACTATTTCTAAGCCTAATGCTGCTTTAATAGCTGCGGATAAGATGAATGTGGTGTATCGTGGTGTATCTAACCCGATGTCTATTTCAATCCCGGGAATACCTAACAACAAGGTGCGTGCGTCTGCTCCAGGTTTAAAGCCTGTAAGTGGTAGCAAGTATGTGATGAATCCAGGAAAAGGTAGGACGGTAACGATTACTGCCTCAGGTACATTACCTGATGGTCAAGCCATATCTTCGAAGTCGGAATTCAGAATTAAGGATATTCCAAGACCAGAAGGAACGGTTAGTAGACAAGCAGGTAGCATTAAGCTTCCTAGAAGGAACTTGGAGATTGCAACTATCAGCGCAATATTGGATGATTTCGATTTTGATTTGAACTTAGCGGTAAGCGGGTTTAGTTTCAAAGTTCCTGGTCAGCCTACAATTAGCGTAAAAGGAAGCAAATTGGATTCAAGAGCTAAATCGGCACTTAAGAGAGCCAAAAGAGGGGATATTGTACAGATTTTCGATATCAACGCATACATCACGAACAACAAAAGTTACAGACTTAAAAAAGTATCTCCTGTAGTCGTGGAGATAGCAAACTAGTAAGAATACATAATACCGGGTAGCGCTTTTCGTTACCCGGTTATTTTAAAGTAAAACAAACATGAATTGGAAAAATGTTTTTTTAATGGGCGCTTTGGTAGCATTACCGGCATCCATAATGGCACAAGCTAATATCTTGAACGCCAAAAAGCCAAATGAAGTTGGAGTGCGTACAGAGGCACAAAAAGCTGTTGATAATGACGCTCCTTTGAAGTATGGCTATGTTGATGATAGGGATATCCTTTGGTCCAAGACCTTATGGGAAACCATAGATTTGGACGAAAGAGTTAATTTTCCCTTATACTATCCGACGGATACTATTGATATAGGCTCTGATAGAAGATCCTTATATCATGTATTAATGAAAGCGGTTAAAAGCGGTAAATTAGACGCGTATGCGGATTCTTATTTTACAGAAAAGAGAAACTATGGAGATCTGTCAGCTGCGCTGCAGAAAACGGATACTCTGGATTACGGATACGAGCAAATTAATGCCGGAGAACAGGTTTCTGAAGAGTTTATAACCAGAAGGGAAATAACCGCTGCCGAAATTGAAGAATATCGTATCAAAGGCATGTGGTATTTTGATAAGAGACAGGGAGAATTAAAATACCGTCTTTTAGGCATTGCTCCTGTTGCACCGGATGTCAACTTTATGGATGACGACAATCCTGATAAGGTAGAATTGTTCTGGATTTGGTATCCAGATGCCCGTGAAGTGTTGCATGATGCTAAAGTTTTTAACCAACGTAATTCTGCACAACCCATTTCTTTTGATATGCTGTTAAATGCGAGAAGGTTCAATGCAGTGATTTACAAAGAGGATAATGTGCATGGAGACCGTGAGGTTAGCGATTATATAGCAGATAACGCGCTTTTCCAATTATTGGAGGCGAAACGCATCAAAGAAGTTATTCGCGACAGAGAACAAGATATGTGGGCTTATTAAGCCAAATTAGTATTCCAATTCAATAGTATAAAAGCGCTCCGAGAGTAATCGGAGCGCTTTTTTTATGTTATCCATTTTGTTGATAGTTCCTAGTTTGCTAAAATCTGCAATTTCCTACCTTTACGTTATGTTAGATTATATTGTGGTAGGTTTAGGCCTTGCCGGAACCGCTTTTTGTGAAACGCTCAGAAGGCATAATAAACGTTTTGTAGTTTTTAACGATACATCACAAAGAGCCTCGTTAGTAGCTGGCGGACTTTCTAATCCGGTTATTCTTAAACGATTTACCATGGCTTGGAAGGCCAATGCACTAATGCCCATAGCCAACTCTTTTTATCATGAATTGGAACATACCCTAGATGTAAAGCTTATTTCCGATTTACCGGTCTATAGAAAATTCGCCTCCATAGCCGAACAGAACATGTGGTTCGAAGCCGCCGACAAACCAGAATTAAATAGCTATCTGTCCCCCAAATTAGTCAGTAATGGCAATCAAGGGTTGATAGCACCGTATGATTTTGGGGAGGTACTGCAGGCAAGTAGATTGGATACGAAAGTAGCGCTAAGAAGTTATGCCACTTTTTTAGACAAAAAAAGCCTGTTGGTTTCGGATTCTTTTGATTATGCACTGGTAAAACAAAAAAAAGGTCATGTAGCCTATGGTTCAAGAACAGCAAAGCATGTTGTGTTTGCCGAAGGTTTTGGCCTCCGACAAAATCCTTTTTTTAATTATTTGCCCATGCAGGGTTCTAAAGGAGAATATCTAATAGTGAAATGCAACAAATTGAAGGAAATGAACGCCATAAAATCCTCGATTTTTGTTATTCCGCTGGGAAACGATTTATATAAGGTTGGGGCAAATTACGATCGAAACACTTCGAACAGCCTTCCAACGGCAGAGACGAAAATGGAATTGATGAAAAAATTGGATGGGTTGTTGACTTGCGAGTATGAGGTTGTGGGTCATGAGGCGGGTATACGACCAACGGTAAAGGATAGAAAACCCTTAGTAGGGCAACATCTGAGATACAATAACTTGTTTGTTCTTAATGGTTTTGGTTCTCATGGTATTATGATAGGGCCGTGGGCCGCTGAAAAGTTATTTGCGCGGATAGAAAAAGGTATAACACTACCTCAAGAGATAGATATTAGTAGATATTCAAAGGATTTCGTCGAGGCTTAAGTGTTTTGTTTTGTAGTTTTTGAATCGTAAGAGACAAACATATTAATCCAAATATTCCTGGATAACCTCATAATTAAAGGCATAAAGAGAATTAGCGTAACAATGATGCTTATAAACGTGTTTATAAGCGAGACTCCGATGAATAGTTTTGCGATGATAAACGCGGCCACTGCAAACGCTATTCCTAAACCATAGCTTACGTACATGGCACCATAAAAGAAGGAAGGTTCCATTTTATATTTTAACCCACAGGAGCTGCAGCGTTCGTGCATTTTATAGATTTTCCCCAAATGGTACGGGTTTTTGTCCAAATACATGTTTTCCTCATTGCATCTAGGGCAAGTTCCTGTTAAAATACTGTAGAGTTTGTTTCCTTTTTTTAACATTTGCAAAACTTTACGCAAAGGTACAGATTTACAAGTCAAGTTAAAGTTGCTGTAATCGTAAAAATCAATTGGTGAATTGTTAAACTGAATTGGTTCCGAGTTGGCACAGGTATCTTTGTGTACCAATGATAAGGGGGCAGATGCTCTCTAAAAATAGTTATAAAATAAAAGGAAATGCTTAACATACACAATCTTTCCGTCTCGTTTGGTGGTGAGTATTTATTTGAGGAGATATCATTTCGACTAAATGCGGGAAATAGGGTGGGTCTTGTAGGCAAGAACGGCGCTGGTAAGTCTACCTTGTTAAAATTGCTTTCCAAGGATATGCCCTTGGATACCGGTACCATAGCAGTTGAAAAGGATATTAAAATAGGATTCTTGCGACAGGATATAGATTTCGTGCAAGGAAGAAGCGTGTTGGAAGAGGCATATCAAGCTTTCGAGGAAATAAAGAAACTAGAAGCCAAAATCGATGAGATAAACCATCAACTGGCAGAACGTACGGATTATGAAAGCGAGGCGTATAATCAATTGATTATAGACTTGAGCGATGTAAGTCATCATTACGAAATATTAGGAGGCTACAATTACCAAGGAGAGACCGAGAAGATACTTCAAGGACTTGGATTTGACAGAGATGACTTTGATAAGAAGACAGAGACTTTTTCTGGTGGCTGGCGTATGCGAATTGAGTTGGCAAAATTATTATTACAAAATAATGATGTTTTACTTTTGGATGAGCCTACCAATCACTTGGATATTGAATCTATTATTTGGTTTGAGCAATTCTTGAATAATTATACAGGAGCAGTGGTAATCGTATCACACGATAAGATGTTTTTAGATAATGTAACCAATAGAACAATTGAAATATCTCTAGGCCGTATTTATGATTACAATAAGCCATATAGTCAATATCTGGTACTGCGAAATGAAATAAAGCAACAACAGTTAAGCGCTCAAAAGAATCAAGAAAAGGAAATACAACAGGCAGAGCGTTTAATAGAAAAATTTAGGGCCAAATCTACCAAGGCTTCCATGGCCCAATCCCTCATTAAGAAATTGGATAAAATAGAGCGTATAGAAGTAGATGAGGATGATAACAGTGTAATGAACCTTAGGTTTCCAATCTCTGTTGTTCCAGGTAAAGTGGTGGTAGAGATAGAGGACCTTTCAAAAAGTTATGGTTCAAAAGATGTGCTTAACTCAATCAATTTATTGATAGAACGGAACAGTAAAACGGCATTTGTTGGCCAGAACGGGCAAGGGAAATCTACGTTGGCTAAGATTATTGTAGGTGAGCTAGAACATGAAGGTCATTTAAAATTGGGGCATAATGTTCAAATAGGATACTTTGCGCAGAACCAGGCAGAATATTTAGACGGCAATAAAACGGTATTGGATACGATGATCGATGCTGCCAACGAGTCTAACAGGAGTAAGGTGAGGGATATTTTGGGGTCGTTCCTGTTTCGTGGTGAGGAAGTGGAAAAGTATGTAAAGGTACTCTCAGGTGGAGAGCGTAACCGCCTGGCCTTGGCCAAGATGTTGTTACAGCCTTTTAATGTTTTGGTTATGGATGAGCCTACCAACCACTTGGACATAAAGTCCAAAAATGTATTAAAACAAGCGTGCAAGAATTTTGAGGGTACGTTGATTCTCGTTTCGCATGATCGTGACTTTTTACAAGGGCTCACCAATAAAGTATATGAATTTAAGAACAAGAAGATTCGCGAGTATTTGGGAGATGTTGATTTTTATTTGGAGCAGCGCAAAGCGGAGGATTTTAGGGCGATAGAAAAAAAGCAGGAACAGCGTGAGGAAAAAAAGGTAGAGAAGAAAAACACATCTTTTCAAGATCAGAAGAAGATCAAAAGCTTAAACAACAAATTAAGTACCGTAGAAAGCAAAATTTCGAGCTTGGAAAAGGAAATAAAGGCCATAGACCATGATTTATTGATGGACTATGATGGAACTATTGCTAAACCCAATTTCTTTGATGGCTATCAAGCTAAAAAAAACAAGCTAGAGCAGCTCATGGAAAACTGGGAACGGCTTTCTGCGGAAATAGAAAGTAAAGCTTAATTTTTCTTTACCACAACTAGGAACGTTTTTACCACATAAAACCGACGTTTCACAACAAACCCGTTCCGTTGAACGATAAAGTTTGACATTTAGCCGTTATAAGTATTAATTTGTAGGATAATTCCTAACTTTTTATCAAAAGAGTATTTGATAATAACAAACTAAGTGACGTATGAAAAAACTATACTTCTTCTTATTTTTCATTTTATTGGTAGCTCATGGAGTTAAGGCAGAAGTCTCTAAAAAGGAGAAAAAGGCTTTGATACAATTATTCCATAGCACCAATGGAAACCATTGGATAAAAAAATGGGACTTAAAAACAGATGTTGCGAATTGGTACGGTGTACGCGTAGAAAATAACAAGGTGGTTGGCCTTCAACTGTTCCGAAATAATTTAATGGGAGTTCTCCCAGAGCAAATTGGGGATTTAGAGCATTTGACAAGCTTAAACCTAGCCTTTAATTCCATTACAGGTGAGTTACCTGAAACGCTTACCCAACTTACAAATTTGAAAGTACTTAAGTTGGAAATGAACAGGATAAAAGGGGAGATTCCGTTGGATATCGGACAAATGGCAAGTTTAGAAGAAATTTCTGCGTTCAATAATTTTTTATCTGGAAGTATACCCGAGAGTATAGGTAAGATTAAAAATTTAAAAATTCTTAACCTTTCTAGTAATACCCTAAAAGGTGTTATTCCGAGTTCGCTAGGTTCCTTGGATAAGCTGGAAACTTTAGGGTTATTTGAAAATACCTTACAAGGAGCTATTCCGGTTGCCATGGGAAATTTAAAAAACTTAAAGGAACTCGTATTGGCCAATAATGACTTAAACGGCGAAATACCTGCAGAATTTGGTCAGCTTGCTAGTTTAGAGGTGTTTCAAATTCAAAATAATAAGTTCACCTCGTTTAAAAACTTGGAGATGTTAGACGAAAGGCAATTCCTAGTTTTCGATTACGATAGAGAAAACAGGGACATACAGTTTAAGGATATTAATTTTAGTAAATCTAGAATGGCAGATACTAAATTTGAAGATATAGAAAACTAGTGTAGTAAATATTTTTTAGTTAGTTTGGTTAGAAACGGAGGTGCAAACAGCACCTCCGTTTTTTGTCCAAAATGGAGCATAAATATCATAAAATCGCTATTTATACGTTATAATTAGGCAATAACTTAATCGATACAATCATTTTTCTTATGGGGCTATTTACATACTTGTCAAACGCTTAAAAAATATTGATTATGAAAACGATTTTAAAGGTCACCATGATTGCTTTTGCGCTTTGTGTTTCGTCAACCTCAAATGCTAACATAACAAAAGAAGAAAAAAAGATTCTTAAGGAGTTCTATAATGCTACCAACGGAGCTAAATGGACACACACATGGGATTTTAGCAAAAAAGCAGCTACTTGGCACGGTGTGGTTGTTGAGAACAATCATGTAGTTGAAATAAACCTTCATGATAACGGTCTAGAGGGTACTATTCCAAGCTCAATGGGTAATCTTAGTCATTTAAGAGTACTTAATTTAGCGTTCAATAAATTAACAGGGCCTATTCCAATTTCGTTAGTGCAGTTGCATTATCTTCAAAAGTTGAAATTAGAAATGAATAGCTTGTCAGGGGTTTTACCTGATAGTTTTAAAAAAGCAAAGAATTTAAAGGAACTTACCCTTTTTAATAATGCATTAGGAGGTACTATCCCTGAGGGTATAAGTGAAGCATCACAACTAAGAATTTTAAATTTATCCAGTAATTATTTCAAAGGAGAACTACCTAAGAGTATTGAGGAATTATCTGAGCTGGAGAGTTTGGAATTATTTGGTAATTCCTTAGATGGTACCATAGTTGCAGATTTGGGAAAGTTAAAAAATCTAAAGGAGCTGGTTTTGTCTTATAATAAGTTTGAAGGTAATCTTCCGGAAAGTATAGCAAACTTATCAAATTTAAAGTTCGTTCAACTTCAAGGTAATAATTTTGCTTCTATTAGGGCGTTATTGAATTTAAGTACCAAAAGGGTAGTCACTTTCGATAGCGACGATTCTTTTTTGAATATGAAATTTGCAATTGAAACTGTTTCCAGAACAAGAATTGCTTCTATGAAGTTTGATGACGTGGACGAATAATATTCTTTAAGCTCTAGTGCCAATAATATATGAAGACTCTGTAACGGGTCTTTTTTGTTTAATCTTAATTAAAATAGATCAAACATTTTGTGAATAGTTTAACATTGGTTGCAGCTGCAACCAATTTGATTTTCACTAGTTTCGTTGCGTGTTAAATTCCAAGTTTAAAATAGATTTTGAAAATTCGATAGGACCATGGTTGGGAAGGACTATGAAAGTGGTTGATTACCACCTCCAAGAAGCCTTTATTACCCAAGGATTGGATTTAACCAAGGAACAGATGGTAGTACTTAAGACATTGCACGGGCAAGACGGTATCAATCAGAATGAACTTGCGGGTTTGACCTTTAGGGATAAATCCTCTTTGGCACGTCTACTCTCCAAAATGGAAGGTAAAAACTATATCAGCAGAGTACAAAGTGAAGAAGATAAACGAAATAACGAAGTATTTATCACTGCAGAGGGAGCTGCCATCTTTGAAAGAACAAGACCTATAATCCAAAGTATAATCGATACTATGGAATATGGTATAGATGAGCATCAGAAAACCATGATGATTGAAAATCTAAAGAAAATTCAACAAAATTTTAAAGAAAATTAGTATCTAAATAAGTATCCAAGCATGAGAAACATTATTTTATCCGTCCTAGGTATCCTCCTTATTGTAGGGTCCTTTTTTATGGCAAAAGGGATTGTGGACAGTAAGAAGAGTTTTAGGCCTAAAGCCGGTAAAGTCGTTAAAACAGTCTTTACAGAGGTGGTTGAAAACGGTACCGTACCCATTGTGGTAACCGCAAACGGTAACCTTACCGCAAAACAAAAAGTAGAGATTTTCGCAGAAGTTCAGGGCGTGTTCAATAGGGGCAGCAAGTTGTTTAAGGAAGGTCAAGGCTACAGTAAAGGAGAAACGATTATTCGTATAGATGCGTCCGAGTACGCGGCAAGTGTACAGTCGGCTAAAAGTAATTTGTACAATGAGTTAACGTCCATAATGCCTGATTTACGATTAGATTATCCAGAGCTATACCCTAAATGGCAGGAGTACCTTAATGGCTTTGATATGGCGAAGAGCACACCCACGTTGCCTGAAATGGTTTCGGAGAGCGAACGTTTCTTTATTTCTGGCCGTGGTATTCTTACCAGTTATTATAATGTTAAAAATTTGGAACAACGTCTATCAAAATATAGAATAACCGCTCCATTTACTGGGGTGTTAACGGAAGCCTCGGTTACTGAAGGATCCTTGGTCCGTGCCGGGCAAAAACTGGGTGAGTTTATCAAGCCAGGGGTATATGAGCTAGAAGTGGCGGTAAGCAAAACCTATTCGGATTTATTGAAAGTAGGAGAAAGTGTTGCGCTGACTACTTTAGACGACCCTAAAGTGTACAAAGGAATAGTAGCCCGTATCAATGGTAGGGTAGATCAAGCTACCCAAACTATAAAAGCCTTTATAGAAGTTAGCGATCAGAACTTAAAGGAAGGGATGTATTTAGAAGCCAACTTAGATGCAAAAACCGAGGAGAATGCTATTGAAATAGATCGTAATCTATTGATGGAGGGCAATCAAATTTTTGTGATACGCGACTCTGTTTTGGATGTTATCAACGTAAGCCCGGTTTATTTTTCCAATAAAAGTGTGGTGCTTAAAAATGTGCCGGACGGAACAACCATTATGTCTAAGCCGCTTATTGGCGCCTACACTGGAATGGCTGTGAAAAAGTTTACTGACCAACCGGAAAATACAGAGGAATAATGCGAAAGTTAATAGAATATTTTATTCGCTACCATGTTGCCGTAAACGTTATCATAATCGCGTTTGCCATTTTTGGTATCGTAGGGGCAAAATCTTTAAAATCATCTTTTTTTCCACTTACGGATTCAAAGAATATTTCTGTAAGCATTACATACCCGGGGGCTTCGCCGCAGGAGGTAGAAGAAGGTATCGTATTAAAGATAGAGGATAATCTTAAGGGTCTTGAAGGTGTAGACCGCGTCACCTCTACGTCACGCGAGAACAGTGGTAGTATTAATGTAGAGATAGAAAAAGGACGCGATATAGATTTCATGCTTTTGGAGGTCAAAAACGCAGTTGATCGCGTTCCAACTTTTCCTACGGGCATGGAACCTCTCATCGTTTCCAAATTGGAAGCTGTAAGGCAAACAATCAGTTTTGCGATCAGCGGGGAGGAGATTCCCTTGGCTACCCTTAAGAGCGTTGGGCGCCAGATAGAAAACGATTTAAGAGCAATAGATGGTATCTCACAGATAGCTATTACGGGTTATCCGCAGGAAGAAATAGAAATAGCTGTTAACGAGAACGACCTTTTGGCCTATGGTATTTCATTTACAGAGGTTGCCCAGGCAGTTGGGAACGCCAATATTCTTGTTACGGGAGGTACGATTAAGACAGATGCCGAGGAGTATCTGATTCGTGCAAATAACCGTTCCTACTACGGGGATGAACTATCTAATTTAATTGTTAGGGCAGATGCTTCTGGTAGTACAATTCGTTTAAAGGATGTAGCCGAAGTACGTGATCGTTTTGCCGAATCTCCAGATGCTTCTTACTTTAACGGTAATCTTTCCGTAAATACAACGATTACCAGTACCAATACGGAAGATTTGGTAAGTTCTGCTGAAAAGGTAAAAGCGTATGTAGACGAGTTTAACGAAAAATACAATAATGTGCAGTTAGATGTGGTTTCGGATCTTTCTACCACTTTGGTACAACGTACGGCTTTACTCACGGAGAACGCTATTATGGGGATGATTCTGGTGTTAATATTCCTATCACTTTTTCTAAATACCAGATTGGCGTTTTGGGTTGCTTTTGGTCTACCTGTTGCGTTTTTGGGAATGTTCGTGTTTGCTGGATATTTTGATGTTACCATAAACGTTTTATCCCTTTTTGGAATGATTATCGTTATTGGGATTTTGGTAGATGATGGTATTGTTATAGCAGAAAATATATACCAGCATTACGAAAAAGGTAAAAGTCCGGTACAGGCTGCGGTAGATGGCACAATGGAGGTTTTACCTCCTATTATCTCTGCCATTATAACGACTATTTTGGCATTTTCCATCTTTCTTTTTCTTGATAGTAGAATTGGAGAATTTTTTGGTGAAGTATCCGTAATCGTAATTCTTACCTTGGTAGTTTCTTTGGTAGAGGCATTGATTATACTGCCCGCCCACTTAGCACATTCAAAGGCACTTCAACCTCCCGATGCAAAGCCGAAAAAAGGAATTGGCAAAGCCTTTGCCAAATTAAGGGTCTTTAACGAATCTGGAGACAGGTTTATGTCTTGGATGCGTGATAAACTTTACACACCCGCAATTTTATTTGCACTTAGAAATAAAATTTTAACCTTCAGCTTTTTTACCGCTGCCCTAATTATAACCTTAGGGTCTGTTGGTGGTGGCATTATACGAACAGCCTTTTTTCCAAGGATTGCCAGCGACCGAGTTCAGGTGGAGTTGCAAATGCCAAATGGTACAAATGAGCGAGTAACAGACTCCATTATCAGTCTTATCGAGGAAAAAGCAGAAATCGTAAATCAGGAACTTACCGAAAAGTATTTTAAAGGAACGGATAAAGTGCTTTTTGAAAATATGATACGTAGGGCGGGCCCTGGATCGGCTACTGCTACGTTGACCATTAATCTACTGCCCGGAGAGGAAAGGCCCGATGAAATTGCCTCCGATATGGTAACTGGCAGACTCGAGGAACTAATGGGCCCGGTTGTAGGAGCAGAGAGTCTTATTTATGGATCTGGCGGTAATTTTGGTGGTTCTCCAGTATCGGTATCGTTGTTGGGCAATAATATAACAGAGCTAAAGGCTGCTAAAACAGAACTAAAAACGGCTCTGGAAAATAATGCGGCATTAAAGGATATTGCGGACAACGATCCTGCAGGGATTAAGGAAATACGGTTGGAACTTAGAGACAATGCCTATCTTTTGGGATTAGACCTTAGAAATGTAATGAACCAGGTAAGAGCTGGATTCTTTGGGACCCAGGCACAACGTTTTCAACGCTCCCAAGACGAGATTCGTGTTTGGGTACGCTATGATAGGGATAATAGATCTTCTATTACCGACTTGGATGAAATGCGTATCGTTGCACCAGATGGTAGTCGTGTTCCTTTAAAAGAAATTGCCGAATATAGTATTGAACGTGGCGATGTTGCCATCAATAGGTTGGAAGGAAGGCGAGAAATTCAGGTATCCGCTGATTTAAAGAACCCAAAAGATAGCCCTACCGATATCATGGCAGAAATACAAAATGTAATTTTACCCGAAATATTATCAAAGTATCCCACGGTTTCTCCTTCATTTGAAGGACAGAATAGGGAGGTAGAAAAGCTAACAGGTTCTTTAGAAGTGGTAGGATTATCCGTATTACTGCTAATCTATATCACCATTGCTTTTACGTTTAGAAGTTTTAGTCAACCCCTCTTATTGTTAATTATGGTTCCGTTTAGTTTAACAGCGGTAGCGTGGGGCCATTGGATTCATGATTTTCCTATCAATGTATTATCTCTTTTGGGAATTATAGCACTTATTGGAATTATGGTGAACGATGGTTTGGTATTGATCGGAAGGTTCAATACAAATCTGAGGGAGGGTATGACGTTTGACGCTGCTATTTTGGAAGCGGGCCGTTCCAGGTTTAGGGCTATATTTCTTACTTCGATTACGACAATTGCCGGTTTAGCTCCCTTGATGTTGGAGACCAGCAGGCAGGCACAGTTTCTAAAACCAATGGCCATTTCTATTGCCTACGGTATAGGTATCGCAACCGTGCTTACATTATTGCTTTTGCCCTTATTTCTTTCCTTTGGCAATATTCTAAAGGCCAAGAGTAGTACGTTTGGGGCGGGTTATAAGATTACCAAAGAGGAAGTAGAGCGTGCCATTAAGGAAAAAAAGGAGGGTATGCATTTAGAAGGCAAACAACTGAGCTTATCACATACTAGTACCAAAGAATTGCCGGTGCATACGAACAATGGTAGCGAAATAGAAAAGAAATTAGAAGGAACTACAGTAGAATGATAAGATCAAAATCAATCGCCATATTTTTGTTAATGCCATTTACGGTGTTAATGGCACAAGAAGAAATACTTTCTAAAGAAGAAGCCGTTATCAAGGCACTGGAAAACAATTTTGGTATTCAAGTAGCCAAAAATCAAGTTGAAATTGCCGAGAACAATAGTAGTTTGCTCAACTCTGGTTTATTACCTACCCTAACAGGAAACGCAGGTGCCAATTACCAACGAGACGATTCTACCTTTGAATTTCCCGGACAGTTTGTTACAGATCCGGATACTGGGAATCGTGTGCCTAGGCCAGATGCCGGTTTGTATAAAGCAGAAGCACAGCGGTTTAATGCTGGTTTAACGGCAAACTATACCTTGTTTGATGGTCTGGGTAGATTCTATACGTTTAAGAGCTTAAAGGAGCAATATCAGTTAAGTAGTCTTCAAGCGCGGGAAACTATAGAAAATACGATGATACAGCTATTTAGTGTGTATTTTGAGATAGCACGCTTAACAGAGAATAAAAAGGTACAGCAACAAGCTCTGGAGATTTCCAAGCAGCGTATTACCCGGTCTGAATATGCCTTTGAATATGGTCAAAATACCAAGTTGGATATTTTAAATGCCCAGGTAGACGTAACGAATGATAGCATCAACCTATTAAATACAAATCAACAATTGGCCAATGCCAAACGCGATCTTAATGTAGTATTGAACCAAGATTTGAACGAAGTATATGAGGTAGACACGTTAATTACCTTCATACCCAGATTAAAACTTGATCAGTTTATGACCGAGGCAAACTTCAATAATGTAGCTATTTTACAAACCGAGAGAAACTTGGCCATTAATGACTATGATATAAAAGTCAGTACTTCTGGTTATTTACCTACCCTGGACCTCACAGGTTCTTACGGTTGGAATTTAAATCAAAATGCTGCCGGTGCCTTCTTTCCAGGAGTTAATGTAAACAACGATAGGAATTTTAGTCTTGGAGCCCGGTTAACTTGGAATCTTTTTGATGGTGGAGGAACCACGGTTCGGGTCAAGAATGCTAAAATTGCGTACAAAAATCAGGAGCTCTTAAAGAAACAGGTTGCAATGGAAGTAGATCGGGACATTAAAAATGCGATGGCTATTTACGATAATCGACTTAATATTTTTAGAATACAGGAACAGAATGTCCTCACTAATCAGAATAATTTTGAGCGGTCTAGAGAGCAGTTTCAGTTGGGCAGGATTACCTCAATAGAGTTTAGGCAGGCCCAGATAAATCTGTTGAATGCCCAGACCAATAAAAACTTGGCTAAGTATGATGCTAAATTGTCCGAATTACAGTTATTGCAGTTAACAGGGCAATTACTTAACGTAGAATTATAAATATCTGACAGAAAAGTTTGTCTTTTAAAAAATAGAAAATGTACAGCGATAGAACAAAAAAGGAGTTGTTGGAAATTTTGGAGCAGTACCACATGCTTACATTTGAGTCGCAATTGAGTCTAAATGCGGAATTGGACTCCAGAGGTTTAGTCGTGGATAAGAGTGAACTAGAACTGGCCATTGAGGTTAAGGTTTCTCAAATTAATAACTTGGCTTACCTAAATGACCTTGGTTTTGAAGCTACAACAGACAATGGTACTTTAACTATAACTAGGACTTACAACGCGGTATTTGCAGATGTATTAGCTGTAATTTTTGGTGTTGTTGTATTTTTATTGGGTGTTTACGGTGTAGGTTCATTGGTTTCTATGTTCGTGAACGGGGAAGAAATAAACGTTTTTTCCCTGGCTATAAATCTTGGCATGGCTAGCCTTGTTCTTTTAGGATTCAAGTTTTTTAATGGAATAAAGAGGCTTATCGATTTTGCTGGTTTTAAGGTGTCTAATCAAAATGGAAATATTACTTTAAAAAAACGTTTTGACCTTAAGTTGGAAGAAATAAAAGAGAAGGCTTCGGAACTGTTTTTGGAAACAGATGAGGAGGAACTTGTGTTAAAACTCGGAGATTATACCATACTTAATTCTAATGCAGAAAATCTGGTACAGAGACTTACCTTGGAGCAATTGGCCAGTTTACTTAAAAAAGGATAAAGGAAGGATACTCATGTACGAACATTTTTTTCAATGCCCGTATTGTTGGGAGGAAATTTCCATGTTGTTGGATACCTCTGTTACAAAGCAAACGTATATTGAGGATTGTGAGGTTTGCTGTAGGCCTATTGAGGTCATGACACAGTTTAATGGCGATGAATTAGTTGCTTTTGATGCTGTTGATATTGGACAGTAGGGTTTTCGTTAAAATCAGATATTTTCCATTTACATAGAACGTATTTAGTTTAGGTTTTATGTCAAAGGTCATCTTTACATAAGGTTTAAACCGATTTGTGTTAGCGTGCGGCTTTTCTCGTTTTTAAAACTACACGCGTATGTTTGTTGTTATCTTTTCATTCAACTAATTTCTCCTAAGTCGTTGCCACCGGATGATAAGTTTTACGAAATTTTTATTGATTTTGAAATTACTCCCGATCGTTTTCAATGAATGGGGTTAGGAAAATGTACGTTTTTCAACCAACTTAGTTATACGAAATTAAAAAGGGTACCCAATCGCAAAGTTGAACATGAGGTTTTCATCTCCTCCATCAAAGAAGGGAATCCTACTTCTTTCGTCCTCTGGTAAATAGGGAACGCGCCAAGGCGATGCAAGGTCCAGCCGAATTACAAAACTTTGTATATCTACCCGAAGTCCAAAACCAACACCGACACCTAACTGGCCTACCCAATCAGAACCAAAGGTTCCCTGGGAAACCAGCTCTTCGTTAAATTCCCTATTTGCTTCTGGTTCATCTACAGGCAGTTCTATATCGTATGTTAACCATACATTTCCGGCATCTGCAAAGAATGCTCCTTTAAGATACGACCAGATAGGGAATCTATATTCGAGATTGGCTTCAAGCTTTAGGTTACCGGATTGATCAAAAAATGAGCTTGAGTCCTCCCCTGAAGAGCGGAAAGATCCTGGTCCTAGAGCGCGTATGGGAAAGGCACGAACACTATAGGGGCCACCGGAAAAAAACTGTTTCGTAAATGGTAGCGTTATAGAATTACCATAAGGAAGTCCCCAGCCTGCATACAACCTACTTACCAATGTTTGCTCTTTCCCCCATTTTAGGTAGTGTCTAAAGTCAGCATCTAACTTGGCATACTGGGCGTATTCAAGACCAAAAACCTGATTTCCTCTATTGCTCAAAAGGCTTAGGGTGTTACCGGCAATATCAAGGTTCGTAGAAAAGAAAATTGGCTGGTTTTTGCCTGTATCTACTAACTCATTGTAGGTGAAGTTATAATTGAGTCCGGCGATAAATTGCTGCTCAAAACTATTTCTTAAGAATGGATTTTGTTCTAAAATAGCATCAAATTCTTCTGTAGTGTTGGTCAGGTTGGTATAACTGACGCTTATGGGGTTAAACTCGTGATATACAAAACGGTTGGCGTTCCAAGTATAGCCAAAAGTGGTATTGACCGAGGTTAGAGTATAAAGTTTACTTCGATTTAAAAAATCGATCCCGATTCCTATTTTGGTTTTTGGAACGGAATATCTAAATCTACTGGGAGAGAAGGGAATTAGCCTTGGAATGATTAATTCGGTTTTTAGGCCACCATTAATACTATTAAGACCACTATTGCTACCTCCGTTCAATTGCGCTTCGTACGATAAGCTTCCACTGATATTAAGTGTTTCTCCTCCATTAAATAGATTACGATTGCTATATGTTAATGAAATCCCAGGACCTGTAAATCCATTGGACTTTGTGATAGCCTGCAGTTCCGCTCGTAATGCACGTTTTTTCAAAGGGGATAAATAAATGTTTACATTTAGAGGGTTGATGCTATCAGTTTGTAAGACTGCATCAGCTTCCATAAACTGGATATTGGCATATTTATAGCTTCCGATTGCGGATAAACGGTTACTTGTTAATTTTGAAGCTACGGCATCGTATAATTGTCCCTTTTTAAAAAGAATATAGGGCGCTAGGCGTTCAGGTTTAAAAAAATTATCATCTTGTACGAATTGTATTTCTTTATAATCGGTACGTAATTGTTCTGTAGTGTCGTTGGTTACCTTATAGTTTGGGAATACTGTAATTTTATTGATTGTGTACGGAACTTTTGCTTTGGCAGGTGTTTCTTTTTTAAATCTTAGAAAAAGGTCAAAGCGCTTGTTTTTATATTGATTTGTATCTGCTTCAAAAATGAGGAAATCAGGATTAAAATTATAATATCCTATTTGTTTGATTTCGTTATCGATGCGCTCTCTTTCAAATTTCAGTAAGGATAAATCAAAACGATTATCCTTAGAAATCGATGTTTCTTTTAAGGTTTTCTTTATGGCTCGGTACGCTTGAGAGCTATCACTCTCTACGGTGTAGGTTTGTAATCGATATGGCTGTGGCAGTTTCGTTATGTATTTTATGGATGCAAACTGCTTATTGCTGTCAATTTGATGTTCTACAGTGCTATAAAAGAAACCTTTGTTCTCTAGCCGGTTTCGCATTAAATCTTCTACACGTTGTGTATTTACATTTGATAAGTAAACAGGTTCCTCACCAAACTTTTTATTAAGCCACTTTGTAACGAATCCTCTGCGATTTTTCTGTGCCTTGTAATAGTAGTAAAGTGGTAACCTCATACCAAGAAAAGTAGAGTTTGGCTCTGGTTTTAGTGTAGATAATAGCGCTGTTCTAGCCTCTGTAATGTTCCCTACACTATCGTTTTTCTTTATTTTTATTCTCGCTCCTTCGTATAGTATTTCATTTTCTGGAACAAAATGCTGTACGCTACAGGCCTGTAACAGCAACATTAAAAGTAGCACGTATAAATAAGTTGATTTTTTGGCAGGTCTACTCCTCATTTTTACTCTTTTTGACATTAGGAATATCATTCTTGTTATCCAATTTTTCCTGAGGAGATGACATGTTTTGTTCAATAGGATTAAACAATTCGCTAAATTTATTGAACTCCCTATTGAATATAAGTGCAAGCCCTGTAACAATTAGTTGTCCGTCGATTACGTTTGTGTACTCGCTCTTACGATATCCTTTTAAACGATATCTGCCGTTTTGGGTCAAAAGATATTCCAAACTTACGTTGCCAATAATCGGACTTTCTTCTTGTCCTAGTTGTGCGCTACCTTCTACGTCTATTGCGCTGCCTGCTGTTACGATCAAGCGATCGTTGAACAGTTTTTTACTTGCGTTAATGTTTAGTTGGGTACGATCTTGTGCATTTTCACCGGTGTAATCGGTAAAACTATCTAAATCAAAATCAAGCTCAAATCCGCTATTGCCCAATACTTTGTCCGAGAAGGTATTTAGTTCGCTCGAAAGCACTTTGTTTACATTGTTTCGGGCCAAACTTGCCGCACCACCGCTACTACCATCACTAACGGTATTAGGAAAAAAGCGGTTCAACGCCAGAAGGGAGAATACCTGTTTGTTTAGTTCTGCCTCCTGTGCGTTCAATTGCTGTACTTTACCATATACCACGCCTCCTAGCTCTCCTTGGGCATTTTCGGGAATTCCTAAATTAAAAGATATTTCGGGAGCGGTAATTTCACCATCTACGTTTAAATACACTAGAAAGGGCATCACTTGCTGATATTTAGATGCAAGGCCAGATTCAACGCCCGAGGTTTCGGATGCCATTAACGGAGCCGCAGATGTTTCTAAGCTATAGATGGCAGTAACGTCTAGTTTTGCGTCTAACGGGTCGCCTTGCCAGATAATCGTGCTGCCGGGCTTCATATCGAATTTTCGGGAAACCAAGTTGTACAAACTGGTTCTGTAGTAGCCATTTGCGAGTTCGTAACGCCCCGTGAGTCCCACGATGCCATTTGGATTGAGGTTCAAGTTTAGTGCGGCATCTCCCGCCACTTGTAGCACATCATCCGTTTTTTCATCCAATACTAAAGTAAACAAAGCTTTTTCGGCTATCTCTATGATGAGGTTCGCATCCAAACCAAGAAATAGCGGTGGGGTATCATTTTCCTGATTATTTGTTAGAATGGCATCTAGATTTTCTCGGTTTACGAAAATTACCACACCATCCCGCTCCTCAATATCCAACTGCTCTTCAGGAACTACGTAGGTGAACTCGGTTACGTCCCTTAGGCGAACCATGCCGGTTAACTTAGGCAAATTTAGATTTCCTTTAAATTTCACATCAGCGTCAATACTGGCAGTACCGTAATAAAGCGCATTATCTTTTGCCGTTGAATTTAATAGTCCAAATTTTTCAGTTTTAAAGTTTAAATCGAAAGATGGGTTCAGTATATTTTTAGTGTTAATCTTTCCGTCAATAGTGAAGGAACTGCCTTTCGCATCTTCTATTTCAAAGGTGTTGAGCGCAATTGAAGTCTCATCTATTTCTACGGACTCTTTATCGACTTTGAAAGACGTATTTAGCGCAGAAAAGTCAAGACTAGTATTATTGAAAGAAATATTACCATCATAAATAGGGTTTTTGAGTGTTCCTTGCAGCTCTAACTGTCCAGTTAAAAAACCAGTTGGGTTTTTGAGTTCTTCACTAAAAAATCCGGTCACAACAGCGGTTTCTAGTTTTTTTAAATCTAAATAAAGATTAAGGCTAGGCCCATTACTAGTTGCCTTGTAACTACCGGTAAGGTCCATATCAACCGCACCATCTTTCAGGGCCAGGTCAACGCTATATTTGGAAAGCTCTTGGGAAAAAGCGTTCAACGAAAGGTTGCCGAGTCTATTTTCTAGGATACCGAAATTATTAATATTAATCTCGGCAAGGATGCCCGCGGCATCAAATGGATTTTCTACTATCAAGTTCCCATCCACGATTCCTGTGCTGAGTGATTTATCTGGATTTAACAGGCTTAAAAACGTTTGCAACGCAAAGTTTTTGAAGCGAAGACCGATATGGTTGGACTTTACATCTGGTAGCGACTCGCTAAGTTCAAGTTCTTGATTGTTTCTTGAAAACACTACATTGCTAAAGCCTAAATAATCTTTGGCGTAGGTTATCTGGTTATTTTCAGGAATGGTCCACTGTTTCTTATTCAATAGAAGTTTTTCTGGATCGATGCGGAAGGTTAACGTGTCGCTACGAAACTCCATTTCAGAGGCAATATGAGCAAGTTTTTCGTTCGCGTCGAACGAAATGAAATCCAGCTCCAGTTTTTTATTGTTCAGTACCCCATTAAAATATGTCTTTTTTATGAATAGGGGATTATATCGTAGGGAGTTCATTCCAAAGGAGAATTTCAAATCGTTTGCATCCCCGTTGATCATTAAATTAAGGCTGTCTACGGTACTTCCATTATACTCTGCATAGGGCAAATGGAGTTTGGCATGCAAATTTCTCTTGGCCGAATCAAAACTAGCATTCATGGTAATGATATCCAAGCGGTCTATACCTCTAAAAAACACCTCGGTCAATATTGGTTTTGGAGTAATATTGGCGTTCACATATACCAAAATAGAATCAGGTTGAGAAATAGATTCAGCATCATCGGTAAAGTAATTTTCAAATTGAATCAATAGTGCTTTGCTTATCTGGTCGGGACTGCTATTGGCTTTTACACCACCGTTCAGAAAATCACTGTTCATATTTGCCTCGGTCGTATTTTTACTTACCGATGCTGAAATATCGATGTCTCCGGTTTGAAATTGGTCATTGTCAATTACAGATACACCTTCGGTAATTTTACCTTTGATTGTATATTCTTCAGTAGTGCCCAAAAAAGACGCATATATGTTGGCTCCCACCCTTATATCGTTTTGGGTAATTGCCAAGGCATTCAGATTAGCGCCTATCAGGTCTATGGAAGTTTCAATATTATAACGTGTACTGTCTAATTTAAGTGCTGTAAGAGAGGTAAGGTTTAGATTTTTGTCTTTGTAGTCTAAAGATATCTTTCCTGTTCCTTCGTCTATGTTGGCGTTAGCCGATAAATCGGCAAACAAGTAACCGTTCCAATATAATTCCGAGATGTTTGCCTTTAAGTTGCCCGCAAGGGTTTTTAGGTTCTTACCCTTTAAGTTTGCATCAACAGTTAAGGACAAGTCCTTAAATTGAGGGTTGTTAAGCAAGCTGCCAAGCTGTAAACTATCGACCGTTAAGAGCCCCTCAATAAAAGGTACGTTGGTGAACCCACTGCTACCCTTGAAGTGTACGTTACCCATAGAAGACGATAGCTTTATATCGGTATTGAGATTTTTAAGGGAACCTGATGCGGTGCTGCTTAATTTTAATTGTTGAGGGAACGTTACGGTCGAGCCCTTTAGGGCCGTGAATTGATTAAGGTCGGATTTCCCAGTGGTAGCTATTATAGAATCAAAATCTACACGGAGAGAATCGATAGATGTGCTATTAAAAACAGTGCCTGCTACTTTAAGTGATGTTTGGGAGCCCCAATTTACTGTTGTATTGGTAAGTGTAATCTCATCCAATGTTCCCTTAGCGAATAGCTGCCCTTTAAGTGTGTCTGTTGATATAGTTTGGACTACCTCATTTGTTTTTAGTGCCGGTTTAAAAATATACAGATCTTTAGTATCGAAGGTAAAGAAAGGTATATTTAAATCCACGAGCACATTTTTTGGGGAATCGATTAAACTTTGTACTGAGGAATAATTGAATGTTGCAGTTCCATTAAGACTGCTCCTAGAAGTTTTGAAAACTAGGTCTGATAAACGAATTTCATTTTCATTTAAATCGGCTTTAAGAGTCAATTGATTTAGATGTAGGCCACTTTTCTCTTTAAAGATTAGCTCTTCAACATCTAGGTTCACTTTTTGTGGTGAATAGGAAACAGTTTTAGCACTAAATCCTATTTCTGAAAAATCTAAGTTATTTGGGTTGAATTTATTTTGAACCGTATCAATTGCCTTGTTAAGAAATGAAAACTGATTGTTTTTTAAACTAAGGTTTGTTGCGTCAATAGTATACTTGGGCCAAACAAATTCAGTAGAAGTACTTAAGGACAGTTCTTCCAAACTATTTTCAGTTTCTTGAGGCAACTCAAGTAGAACTTTTGAGTTTTGTAACGAAAATCCATCTATTTCATAGCTATTCGAGTCTAAATCAATTTTAGGTAATCCTAGACTGAGTTGGCCAAGGGTAATATCAGCTAGCGTCCCGTCACGAACGGAATGATAATAGGTAGTAACATTTTCCAAAGCTATTTTTGAAAACGCCAGTTCTGGAAGTGTGGACGAAGCGTTTTCATTGCCATTTGGTAGCGGTTTGTTCTGCACATACGATATGGAACTATTCGTTAATTCCAGCTGATTTACATGGAAAAGAAGCTCCTTAATATTTATGGTTTCGAATTGCGTGTATAAGCTTCCAATGGTGTTTTTACTAGTTATACCCAAAAACGCGTCGATGTAATTTACTTTGAATTCGGCCAAGGAAACACTGCCGATTTCCACTGATATTGTATCTTCACTAGCTTCGGATTGCTTTGGCTCAGGTGCTATGAATGCATCTAGAAGGAAGGAAAAATTATACTTTTCTGTGTCCGTTGGTCTGTTGACGTTTACGACCACTCCACTCCATTCCAATTCATTTATGTTTATGGTGTTTCCAAAAATAAGGGGTGAAATGGCTACCTCTGCCTGGAGATTTTTAGAATACAAAAGGGTGTCCTTTTGTAAATCTTCCAAATACAGACCTTGGATTTCTAAATCGCCCGAAAAAGTGATAAAGAGTTTGTCTACGCTAAAATTTGTTCCTGTTTTTTCCGTAACAAAAGAAACAAATTTTTCTACTATTATACCTTGTCCCCAAGGACTTTTAATGAAAAGAATCAGCAAAAATGCCAAAAGAAACAGCAACCCAACTAATTTTAGCGATTTCTTTAATAATCTGTATATGCGTTTTTTTGTTTTCATTTCTAAAAAGCAAAGGAAGGAATTATTACCATGATACGTTATCTTTTATATCAGATTTAGCCATTTCCTTTGTGGTTATTGAATTCGTTACGATTTTAATTGAATGCGTTATTATCTTGTTTTAATACTTCTTTATTTACCGGGATAGTACTGGAGGCTCGATTGTACCTCCTTCGTAACAACCAACATAACTAATAAGGTAATCTATGAGTCTTCCACTGCGTAAAAGAAAAAAAAGTAAAAGGAGAAGATATAATTTATTTATAATTATTGTACTTCTGATTATTATTATCACGGCAGTGTTATCGCACCTATAATGCCTATTTAGTATTCTCTATTTGCGAAATTCTGGACAAATATTTCAACCTTATTAGGTGCCAATCCCGACTTAATACGTTTTATTTTTTTCTCACTTTTGCCTTATTAAATATCGAAATCGCCGCTAAATAGAATTGCCATTATCGAATAAATAATTGCATTGATGAAACGAAAACGGGTACACCCGCCAAAACAAATTGTGGATACTTGCTGGTATAGAAGACGCACTGATTTCTTTTCTGAATTGTTTCACTTGTGACAGGATTACATTACAATTTAATTTTCTAGTAGTATTGGGAAGTATTTTGGTTGAGAGACATTGAATCATCATGGTCTGTTTTAAAGGGAAAATTTTAGACCATGTTTGTATAACCTATCCTAATAGAAAAGTATTTGCTCAGCTAGTAAGTCCAATCTTTTTGAGTGCCAATTTATAAACTCGCACTAATACACATTAAAGTATCATCTACATTTACGGGCGGTGTTGAAATTTTATACAAAACGACACCAGATGCAATGGACTTATATTCTTTGAGCTTCTTGCCAAATTCATCGGTAACATAGCCTGCAACATCTCCTTTTTTAACAGAATCTCCTGCTTTAAGATGACTATAAAAAAGTCCTGTTTCGGTTGCGCTGATATAGGTTTGATTGTTGAGCTGAATAAGGTTGGCATTTGGTGAAGTTCCTTTATCATACATTTTCATATTGCCAAGCATATTATACACCCCGTTTTTTATGAAGCTTACGGCATCTTGCTGTACATTGCCCAATTTGCCGCTTTCAAAGCTTAAGGCCACTTTGCCATCTTGACTGGCCTGTTTAAAGACATATTTTGCGGGTTCATAGTCTCTGATGGTGAAAGGATATGAAACGATATATTCAAATCCGCTAATCTCGGTAAGTTCCCTAGCTTTTTTTGTTTGTTGTGGATAATTCGGGTTATCGTAGAAAAGCGCAAACGGAATCAGGTCTTCATTGACACCACCACCATGTATATCTAAAAAAACATCGCTGGAGGGTATTATGGTTGTAGTAATATAATTGGCTATTTTTTGAGTAACACTACCAGTCGGTTTACCGGGGAATGCACCGTTTAGATTCACTTGGTCATTCGGATTTACAATAGACGTCCGCGAAAAAAACGAACTTGTATTTGCAATAGGGATTATAATCAAAGTGCCGGTTAAGCTATCGATATCGATTTCACTCAATAGCTCTTGTACGGCAACAATCGGTGGATATTCAAACCCATGAACCCCAGCCATAATCGTAAAAACAGGCCCATCGCTTTTTCCTTTTAATATGGATACCGGCAACAAGGTTTGGTTGTTGCGAGAATCTTGGAATTGAATACGTATGTTTTCTTTCAACGGTCTTGTGTCGCTTGAAACTATATCCTGAACGGTATCTTGTCCTAGTAATGTATGAAAGGAAAAAAGCAGAAAAAGTATAAGGAGTAGTTTTGGCATCATGTGTACTATTATTTACAGTTAAACCTAATTAATTATATGTATAAAAGCTAGTGTCTGAATTGGAAATTATTTAGAAAAATAAATAGGAATTTGTCCCGTTACGAGACTGTCTTATATTCTGTTTATGTAGTATAGGAGTAATAGTGTTTATAATAGGATTAGATTCTTAACCGTTGTAATCACTTCTATTTTTAAAGATTCAGAAAGTACAAACTCATTGAGGCAGAATTATATTTTAACCCAACTTAAGGTAGGGTTTTTCCAATAACGTCGGAAGAAGATGCATAAACTTGTATCAAAAAGATATTAATCGGTATCTACGCAACAATTTTCATCACCACATTGACAATACCGCTGGTTGTATAAATGCAGAAAAACAAGCCCTAGGGTTGGCAAGTAAATTAAAGCCTCCGGTACATGCGCAATTTCCCATTTCTCGTTTAAAATGAGTCCCGCCAAAAGCACCCAAAGTATCCAGAATGCATTTTTTACCCACCATTTTGAGGTATGGGAAGCAGACCAAAACACGGCAAAAAAGGAAATGGCAAGAAAAACAATATCTAAAATACCCCACCACCAAGGATGCGTTGCCTCTATGAGTGCAGCATTGGAATACGCCACAAATAAGAATGGCGTAGCCAGGCAATGAATAAAGCACATGATACTGGCAGTAGCTCCGATAATATCCGATTTTGATGTCAAATTAAGTATGTTCATTAAGGGTGCTATTTTATAGTTATTCGCTATCCATAAGCGTTTAATAGATATTTTATTTCTGTTGCAAAAATACTTTATTTTTTTAAATGCAACTAGGTTGCATTTAAAAAAATTTCTATTTTTGTGGAAACGGATATATGGTCACTACATCAAATCTTAGCTACGCGTATAGAAACGAAGAGGCCTTAGACTTTCCGGATATTAGCCTTTCTGCGGGGAATCATGTATTGGTTTTGGGACCATCAGGCGTGGGTAAAACCACCTTGTTGTATTTGATGGCAGGTTTGTTACCTCCATTAGGGGGTAAAGTTTCTATTGCTGGAACGGAACTTAATTCCTTGTCCCGTAAGCAAATGGATAGCTTTCGCGGGGAACATATTGGAATTATATTCCAGCAGTATCAATTTATCACTTCTTTAAGTGTTTCAGAAAACCTTCGCCTACGGCAAAGCTTTCCTAGAAACGCTAACGATGCACAAAGAAGAAACGAGCTTATGAAACGGCTGGGACTCTGGGAACATCTCCAAAAGAAAGTCTCTACATTAAGCCAGGGGCAGCAACAACGACTTTCTATTGCCCTGGGATTAATTCACAAACCGAAAATTATTTTTGCCGATGAGCCTACGTCCAATTTGGACGATTCTAATTGCGAAAAGGTACTAGAACTGCTCAAAGAGGAGGCTAATATTTGTGGCAGTAGCCTCTTGATTATTACACATGACCAGCGGTTACTACCCCATTTTCAAAATCAGATACTATTATGAGTTTGGCCTACCTCGCATATAAGAACATGGTTTCCAAACCGCTAAACCTGCTGATGAGCTTATTGCTGTTGTCGTTAAGTGTATCCTTGGTCACGTTTGTCTTGCAGTTGAGTCAACAATTGGGCGGTCAATTAAGTAAGAATATCGCCCCTTTTGATATGGTCGTAGGGGCAAAGGGTAGTCCTTTGCAGCTTGTCCTGTCCTCTGTACTGCATGTGGATAACCCAACAGGAAATATTAAATTAAAGGATGTTGTTCCTTTACAAAAACATCCTTTTGTGCAACATGCGATTCCGGTTTCCTATGGCGATAACTACAAGGGATTTAGAATATTAGGTACGGGAAAGGAGTATATTACGCTTTATAACGCGCAAATAGCGAAGGGCATCCTGAATAAAGTATCTTTTGAAGTTGTAGCGGGTAGTAGAGTTGCGAACCAATTGGGTCTGCGGGTAGGCGATAGCTTTATAAGTTCACACGGCTTGGCAGCATCGGGAACAGATGTCCATGATGAACATCCTTTCTTAATAACCGGAATTTTGAAACCTACGGGTTCGGTAGTTGACCAATTATTGATTACCAATTTAGAAAGTATTTGGGAGGCACACGACCATAGCGATGAAGACCCTAACGAACAGTCTCACAAAAAGAATACTGCCGAAAGTGGAGAAAGTGTAGGGGAAGAACTCCATGTAGAAAAAGAAATTACTTCTCTGTTAGTGAAGTTCAAGAGCCCTTTGGGCATGATTCAACTTCCCCGGGCCATTAACCAGAACACCAACATGCAGGCCGCCTTGCCCGGTTTTGAGGTGCAACGATTAATGAGTTTGTTAGGTTCGGGAGTGCAAACGATAAACGGTATTGCGGTGGCCATTCTGTTGGTATCCGCATTAAGTATTTTTATAAGCCTGTTAAAAACCATTCGGGAACGAAAGCAAGAGCTTGCGCTCCTACGGGTTTATGGACTGCGAACAGGTCAACTGTTCGGACTAGCGCTGTTTGAGGGACTTTTCCTAGCCTTCATTGGATTTGTACTGGGCTGGCTTTTAGGTCGCTTTGCAATATGGGCGGTTTCCCAATACACTCAGGTTTCCTATGGATATGGATTGCAAGTAAACGGCCCCGAAATAATGGAGTTCTTTATTTTGGGCTTGATTTTACTATTGGCCACCATTGCTACAATACTGGCATCCCGTTCCATTTTTAAGTTAAATGTTGCAAAAACCTTGTCCGATGCGTAGCCCTACTATCCTCTTTTTGTTCATAACTTTCATAAGTACTTTTGTAGTAGCGCAGGAACAGTTAACATGGGACGATTTTGCCGATGTCACTTTTGAACCTGTATATAACGCGCGATTTGATGTCCATTTTTTGACACCGAAATTTGGTGAAAAAATAAAATCGTACCAAGGAAAAAAAGTAAGCATCAAAGGCTATTTTTTAGATATATCCGGTAGCGGTGAAGTTTTATTGGTCTCACAAAACCCGATGGCATCCTGCTTTTTTTGTGGTGCTGCCGGAGCAGAAACGATTGTTGAGGTCAATTTTAAGGAAAAACCAAGTTTTAAGACCGATGACATCGTCACCGTAACCGGGATTCTTGCCTTAAATGTAAATAATGTAAACCATTGTAATTATATTTTACTGGATGCTACCGGCCAATTAATAGAATAAAGAAATGCGATTTATACTTCTTATCCTTTTTACATGCATAGCCGCTCAAGTAAAGGCGCAAATCTTTTTGGAGTGGTCGGACCTTTCTGAGGAAATCTCTTTGGAACTACCATCTAGGGATGTTATTTTTCCAGAATTTCAAAAAGCCACGTTTACTACAAAAATGAAGGCTTTGGAAGGAAAAAAGGTTGTTATTACTGGGTATTTGTTGGTGCTAGAAGGAGAACAATCCAAGTATTTATTATCCCAAAACCCAATGGCCTCTTGTTTTTTCTGCGGAAACGGTGGTCCTGAAACGGTGTTGGATTTACAATTCGCTCAGGAACATTCCTTCGAGATGGACGACCTTCTCTCCGTTGAGGGAATATTACATCTAAATGAGAATGACCAGGAACTGTGCTATTATAGATTGGAAAACGCTAATGGGCTGCGTTTTGAATAAAAAAATCCGACTATGAAAAATGAACGTTGTGAACGGCTTTTAGAACAAAAAGGATTAAAAAAAACGAGTGTGCGTATCACCCTATTACAGCATTTTATGAAGACTCAACATGCACAATCGAATAATGACCTGCAAGGGGCTTTTGTTAGGGAAATCGATAAATCTACGCTGTACCGCAATTTGGCCAGTTTCGAAAAAGCAGGTATTATTCATAGCATTAACGACCATTCCGGAATCGCTAAGTATGCATTTGGTGAAATACCTCTGAAAGGCAAAGAACATGCACATTTTGTATGTGACTCCTGTGAAACGGTGTATTGTATGGGAGAGTTCGTGCCCTTAGCACCTAATGTCCCGCAAGGCTTTAAAACAAATACGGTTCAGACCATACTGCGTGGTACCTGTGCTGATTGTTGACGTTAGTAATGACGTTTAAAATGTCCAACATAAGTTCAGTTTATACTAACTATACCAATATAATTAAAGAGCCAAAATTTTAAATTCAATAAAACCAAAAGTTATAAAAATGAAATACAAAAATCTATTATTCATTGCAGCGCTTTCCATAAACCTTCTACAAGTAAGGGCCCAAGAAGAAAAAGTGTATAAAGCACCGGAATACGAGTTGGAATGGAGCAAACCAACCGTGCATCCAGACCGTATTGTCATAAATTTAGGGGCAGACCCAAAAACATTCGCAAGCGTTACATGGCGTACCAGTAGTGAAATAGCTACTAGTTTTGCGGAGATTGCGGTAGCCGATGCTGCTCCCAAATTCTGGAGAACAGCTAAGACCCTTACCGCAAAAACAACAAATTTTGATGGTACACAGATACTAAATGCAGGATTTGTTTCAAATTACCACTCGGTTTCTTTTACCGATTTACAACCGAATACGATATACGCGTATCGCGTCGGTGATGGAAAACGTTGGAGCGAATGGATACAGTTTAGGACCGCTAGCCCCAATAAACAGGATAGGTTTTCATTTTTGTATGTGGGCGATGCGCAAAACTATATTTTGGAGTTGTGGTCACGACTCATTCGAGAGGGCTATAAAAAAGCACCGGATGCCAGTTTTGTAATACATGCGGGAGATTTGGTAAACAACGCCCATAGCGAGCAACAATGGCAAGAATGGTTCGATGCCGGAGGATGGATTCATAGTTCCTTACCTTCTTTTCCTATTCCGGGCAACCACGAGTACGGCTATCTGAACCAGGCGGATGCAGACGATGAAAAACGAAGTCTTACCGCACAATGGAACTTACAGTTCAACTTACCGGAAAACGGCCCTAAAGATTTGGAAGAAACCGCCTATTTTATGGACTATCAGGATATGCGGTTGATCGGGTTGAACTCCAACACGGATATTGAAAAGCAGACCGTTTGGTTAGAAGAAGTTTTGGCGGCAACTACCCAGAAATGGAAAGTGGTCACTTTCCATCATCCTTTGTTCTCCGCATCCGATGGTAGAGATAACAAAGAACTCCGCGATGTTTGGAAACCCATTTTTGATAAATACAAGGTAGATTTAGTGCTACAGGGCCACGACCATAGTTATGCCCGTGGTAGGGTTTCCCCAGGTGAAAATAAGATTGATGGCGTAAACATGCGGGATAAGACAGGCACGGTCTACGTAGTGTCGGTAAGTGGTGGTAAAATGTACGGACTACGCCCCAATGGATGGGAAGGCTTAGGAGCCGAGCGGGATAGAGCTGCCGAAAATACTCAATTATTCCAGTTGATTTCTATTGAAAATAACACCCTTTCCTTTGAATCCTACACGGCAATCGGTGAACTCTATGATGCCTTTCAGTTAATTAAGACCAAGAAAGGACCCAACAAGTTCGTAGAAAGAAAAGCAGAGGCCATTACACCCAGAAGGTTTGATAATACAATTCCGTATAAGGAGTAGTGCCTAAAATGTTTAAGACGCGATATTAGCTACCCAACTAGTTCAAAATAGTTTGGGTAGTTTTACTGGTAGTGTTAGATGATTGCTGTTTACTTACCAAAACCCGTTTTCGACCATCGAAATCAAGGATATTCCCGCCGCTGCTCCCGAGATAAAAAGGTTCCAATCGCGGTGTTTGACCCTTAAGATATTGAGAAAAATAAAAGCAATACTAACTATAAATAATACAACTAGCAATTGTCCGAGTTCTATGCCGATGTTAAAACCCAATAGCGGTATCACAATATCAGAGGGGTCCATGATCAAGGCCTTAAAGTAATTTGAAAAATCCATCCCGTGAATCAATCCAAAGAACAGGGCCATGACATAATTTCGTTTCATTTTTAAACCTTTCTCCTTGGTGCTTGAACTCATTACATTATGCAGAGCGGTTAAAAAAATAGTAAGTGGGATAAGGAATTTGATGATATTAGAAGGTATAGAAAAGATATCCAAGGAAACCAAAACTAAGGTAATGCTATGGCCAATGGTAAAAGCGGTAACCAAGATTAGTATTTTTCGCCATTGCTTTATTTGATAAACGGCACAAAGTGCCACCAAAAATAAAATATGATCATAGCCAGCAAAATCTGCAATGTGCTCAAAACCTAATTTCAGATAGAATTGAATTTGATTCATATTAATAGTTGAGATAGTGAACCGAAGTTTTTTTGTTGAGCATCATGCTTTCAGAGTCTCCGTTGTGATGAACATATACAATGTTGTTCTGGTCAAAGAACAAGTCGGTAAAAACAGCATTTTTTATTTCCAAAGAGGATAGGGGTTCGGTTTGTTTATATTCAAAATATACCCACAGGGCTGTATTATCTCCTTCTCCGCTTAAGCGTTTGCTTTTAATTTTCAAGTCCATTAGTTTTTTGTTCGCTTTCACATAGAAAAACTGATTCAGATAGTCCAACAGCAGGGTATTCGCCTTTTCTGATTCGTTGGGTTTGCAAAAGGCAAGTGCCGTACTATTGGGGTCAAAGACCAATGCCTCGTTAACATCGGTCAGGAAAAGCTTTAGGTTGACCGTCAGCAATTGCTTGCTGGATGAATACTCTATTTCACAAAGCGATAATCGCAAAGGGTGAATCGTTGCAGGTTGTTCAAAAATCAACATAGTTGCTACTATAATCCAGGTTTTAAACAAAGTATTAAATTTAGTAGTGAAACCCATTTAACGAGTAAACAGGCAAGTGCAAAATTTATGATTAAAATAACCCTACCTTTTTAGGATGAAAATGTTGCCGTATTGGCGGGGTCTTTGGTTCAGTATCCGGAGTTTTTGGCCAGCTATTTCATTAGTATTATAATGCTCCGGACTGTATTTGTTCCGCTACCGATTGTACTTCCTTAAATACTCGGATTAAATTACCCGCCCATATTTTTTCGATTTCGGCCTCGGTATAGCCGCGTTTTACCAATTCTATGGTAATGTTCATAACCTCACTCGCATCAAAAACGCCTTCTATTCCTCCGCCGCCATCAAAATCGCAGCCAATACCTACATGGTCTATGCCTGCTACTTTTACAATGTGGTCTATATGATCGGCTACGTGTTGTACGGTAGCTGGCGGACTTGGATATTTTTCATTAAGTTCTTGAAAAGAGGCACGTAGGGCGGTGCGTTCTTCCTTAGTCATTTCGCCCATCGGTTTCATGTTGTCCCTTAAGGCTGTCATAGCGGAGTCACGTTCGGCATTCGGTGGCGCTTGCCTTAGGTAGTCGGCCAGCATGGTCAATTGGACCACACCACCGTTCTCTGCCATAAGTTTCAACATGGCATCGGTCATATTACGTTCGTGTTCGGTTACGACCCGGGCATTGGAATGGCTCGCAATAATCGGTGCTTTTGATAATTTAACGGCATCATAGAATACGCTGTCGTTTCCGTGCGAGACATCGACCATAATACCCAAACGGTTCATTTCTTTAACAACCTCGGCTCCAAAATCGCTGATACCGTCATGTTCCGTCCCTTTTGAATCGGTTGCGGAATCGGCCAAATCGTTGTTCGTGGAATGTACCAGAGTAATGTAACGTACCCCTCTATTGTAATATTCTTCCACGTTGGAAATATCTTTTCCTATGGGATACCCATTTTCAATACCAATATATATCGCACGTTTACCCTCTTTTTCTAAGGCATAGGCATCATCGGGATCAAGTGCGAGTCCCACAACATCGGCATTTCTTGTGGTAGAGGCGATTACGGAATCTATCATTTGAAGGCAAAGTGCTTTGGCCCTAGTATTGCCATCATCATTACGGATATCCTGTGCCACAAAAGCCGCAAAAAAGATGGCATCCAATCCGCCTTCCTTCATACGCGGATAATCTACCTTTGAGCCTGTTTCCTTAGGGTCATGGCGTTCCGCCATGTCAAACCCAGGTTCTATCATGCGCAAAGGGGTATCCGCATGCGTATCTAAAGTAAGAATGCGGTCATGTATCTCTAAGGCGCGTTTCACCATTTCTTCTTCAGTTTCAGTTTCTGTAGCTGTTGAGGGCGTTGGTTTTTCTTTGCAATTGTAAAGTAAAACCACAGACAAAAGAGATAAGGAGACTATTTTCGATAACTTTTTCATGGTATTAGTTTGTTTTTAAAATAATATTAAACATATGGTAGTTATTATATTCCAGAGCGCTACCTTGAGGAGAACTGACATATTCGAATCGGTGCCGTAACTTTTGTATAGGGCTTAAAGTGATTAATCTGTTAGCGTCACCGTTCTACTCACTTCATTAAAAGGACCGGGAATAAGGTCTCCGTTCGCATCTACCAAGGCCAAATCAATTGTTACTTCTCCCATAGGTAAACCTTTGATGATTTGTGGTGCCCATTCCGTAATCATAAACTCTTGCCCGTTAATGGTGGCCCTTACCTTGTTACCTTCCTCGGAAAGTGTAGTGCTGAGTACAAAAAAGTCCAATAAGAGATTGTCTGTATCCTTCCCTTTATAGGTTCCCTTTGGGCGACTGTAGATTAAGGTAGGTGCCGACATATCCAATCCTACAGTATCCTCTGGGTGTGCACCAACACTAAGTTTTTTTACGACGACCGAGCTGGGATTCTTTACCGACTCATGGTAGGACCGACTCAAGAACGCTACCAAATGATGCACACCTTCGGGCAGTTCTTTCTTAAAATCCGGTTCGTAGTGCGCCGAATACGGTTGATTGTTCAGAATAAAATGAATGTGTTGCCCTTTTCCTGAGTTTGCAAGCATTTCCCCGTTGGGACCTGTAGTTTGCGCTCCTAACTCATAATTTTGAATATCAAAAGAAAAATTGGTTTCGCCTACCCCTTTGATTTCTCCGCTTACGGGTTGTTTCATTTCCAAAGCAGCATCGGAATAGGCAGGAGAACCTTCTAGTTTTTCTAGTGTAATTGTGGATGCCTTTGCCGTTTCCGTCACTTCTTGTTCTTGGGTTTTGGTTTCGGTGGTTTCGTTTTTTTTCTGGTCTTTACAACCAATAATCCCTACTACCAATGCTAGGTAAATTATGCTTTTCAATGTTCTCATTTTTCTAATTTTAAAATTAATATTTGATTTAAGAATGTTATTCATAAGTATTTGTGAAAGACCATACGGATTGATGGCCATAATTGGTAATGACAAAGTCTCCGAATGCCTTCACACTTTCATCCGCTCGGTTCAAGGTGCAATGCAGTTTGTGAATATGGCTTTGCTCTTGTTCCGAATGTAGTATCAGCTTTAAGTCGATATCTCCGCTGCGTACCGTAAGGGTATCACCTTCCTTTTTTAACAAGGGGCAGCCCAAATGGCGCATTTCCTGTGCGATGCGATTATAATCAGCTTGATTACAGGCTAATTCGATGCCAGAAATGCCTTTAAAAAGCTTTTCCGGTGCATAGGTGGTTTTTAGGAATAGTTCTCTGGCATAAGTTTCATGTTCTGAACCATGTAGACTCTTCAGAAACCCTGGATTATAAAATGCGTACCAACTTTGCATATTGGTGTTGGATTCTTTTGTATAAAATGCCTTGAACCAAACCTCTTCTGTTCCTGTTAAAGGTTGTACAACGGTTTTTGAAAAAGCCAAATAAGGAGTGTCTTCCTTTTTAAGTTTGGGCGTTATACTATCATTGAATGATTCTTTACGGTGGCTTAGGCAAAAACCAATACCACTTTTACCTTTGGCTGCTCCGTAGGCATTATCGGGACCTAGAATTTCTACGTAGTGATGATGCCCTCTTAAATAGCTTGTGGTTGTATTTTCAGTTATGGGATGGAAATGCGGCAAACCCTCATCGATTGACGCATAGGTTTCCATCCATTCCGATGCTTTTAAAAAATGGGAGTAAGAAATACTATCTAGCGTTATATACAGATGATTGAACAATATATCAGATGTTTCTTGTTCGAATAGCATATCAATCTTCTGATAATCTATAGCAGGGGTTTGGGGTTCGCCAGTTTTTTGTTTGCATGAAAGCAAGGCTAATTGCAGAATACATACTACATAAAGGATTGTTGTTTTCATTAGTTCATATTATTTCAAGCACATCGCTCAGGATTCAATTCCTATAGTTTTTCCTTTTTTGTTTCTATTGTAAAATACTACTAGCCATATCAGCTGAACCACGTATAAAAACGGTTCTGATATACCAGTATTTGGATGATTAAAAATGGTCCAAATGAAGAGTATTGCGGCGGTTAAGAAAAAAAGTAAGTGAGCGGTTCGAAATTCCGTCTCTAGAATACTATGAAATAATACCGAGAGTAATAGTAATAGATGTGCCGTATTTGATAATATATAAAAAGTTTCAAAACCTTTACCTAACAGAGTAGAGCTATTCGTTATTGGTTCAAAAGAAAAAAAACCAAGTAATATATATGCTATACTATAGAAAACAATAAATAATTCTGGTAATGCTACTAATTTCATACCATATAGGACTATTTTGGTAAACGAACCATAATATAGCAAGCACCCATAGAAAAAGAAAACAAATTTATAAACCCACAGATTAGTATAATTATTCTTAATTAAATTGTTTAGTGAATCATATACCCATGTTGATTCATTTGTCGCCATGAAATAAGTACCCATTAAGAAAACTACAAGTACAATTGCAGCAAGCGTATTGTATTTTATTAAATCGCTATTATTGAATTTTAATACGTTTGGATTTTTCATGGCCGTAATCATTTTTGTTGTATCATACATCGTTTTCAGCATCTACCTTAAAATTAAAACTGTTTCAAAAAAGTAATCTTAGTGATGAATTGGGTATTTTGTTCTATAGGGTCAAAGAGTTCGGTCCTTGTGTCGTTGAAGACCAGATAAATAAAAGACAAAGGCATATACTCCCAGCTAAAGCGCACGTTCCAACGGCCCTGTTGGTCAAAACTGTTGTACTGGTAAAAGGTGGACAATTGCACTCTAGGGTTCACCGCCAAGCGAATGCTGCCGGTGTACAGATCAGTATCCAGGTCTTCTTGAAAAGCGCCAACAGCGTTAATGTTGTTGTGCTCATAATCCGCTGTCAAGGCAATATATGGCACGGGAGCATAGCGGAGACCACCTATTATCGTACTTCTGGTACCGTTGTAAAAATCACCGAAATTATAAGTAATCGACCCCGAAAATTTTTCAGAGCGATCTGTATTGTATCTCAGAAGGTATCGGGTGTAGTTGTATGTACCGGGCTCAATTTCAAGGCCAAGCGGTGCAAAATCAAAATTGATATTTTGCCAGGTTGGGGTAAAAGAGGCCTCTATAAAACTATTGTCCTTGAACCATGTGAAAATGGGAAAGATATAGAGACTTGCTTGTTGAAAATTTCCAAAATTCTCAAAATCATGATAATAATTAACGAAACTTCCAGGGTCCCACCTGCGTATAAAAGGTAATTTTTTAGGGCGAATGATGGCATAACCTCCGGGACTATGGTACATTACATCATTCTGTCTTACAAAACCCATGTCCGGTGCATAATCTTTACTAACAAAATTATTTAAGTAGCCTAGATAATATTTATTCGTAGTGTTGCCGATGAAGAATTGACCGGCAAAGCCCGTGTCGTTCGTTTCGCTATCCGTGGAGGCCGAGAGAAAGTAGTTAATAGACAGTTCACTTTTGGGCCTGATTAATCCGTCTACGGTCAGGGTGGTGTTATTAGTGCTGTTTAAAGCGAGTGCAGAAAGACCGTCATCCCTGCGGTAAGTGAGCATCGCTCCAAAGTTATTTTCCTCGCCATAATTCTTGGTATAACGGGCCACGCCAAAGGAACTTCCGGGACTGCTATCTGTTTCCCGCTGACGAACCACCAAAGCAGCAAGGGTACGGTTTTCGTCCCTGTCGGTATATCTTACACCAGCATCCAAGGGGGCCGGGGCAGCATTAAAACTATTGGAAAGCCCAATGGTACGGCTAAAGTAAGGTCGCACAAAAGAGCTGTTACTTCCTGCCCAAATACCGGAGTTTTCCAAAAAGAATTGTCGCCGTTCCGGGAAAAAGATGTTGAACCGCTCCAAGTTATTCACCGCTTGATCTACATCGGCTTGGGCAAAATCGGTATTGATAGTCACATCTAATACCGTATTCGGGTTAATTGCCCACTTGACGTCGCCACCAATTTTAGGTTGGTTCAATGTACCGGTCAACACATCACCGGTTTTATTCTCGTCGAATTGATACAGTGCATAGGGTTCTATTCTTATGTTCGCTGATGGCGGAGGTACTTCGAGACCCGTTAGTTTTGCGGCATAGGTCATTCGGTTTTCCGAAAAGGACTGTGGTATAGCCGGAAAAACGGTTTTTTCATAATCCCGTCTTGCCAGTCTAAAAAAAGTGATACCCCATTCCGCCGGAATACCGGCTACAGGCTTATCATAACGAATGGATTTAAAGGGAATGGCGAACTCCGCAAAATACCCCACATCTGTTCTTTGGGTGCGAACGCGCCATAATGCGTTCCAATCTTCATCTCTATTGGAATCATTGAAATTCTGAACATCTTGTTGGTTTCCATGGGGCGTTGTTTGAAAAGAAACCGCATACTGCTTGGTATTCTGTGCATCGATTTGAATTCCAAAGACATCATTTTCCTGTCCATTGAAATCCCTACTTAAATCTTGTATGCGAACACCTTTTTTACCTAAGGAATCGGCTGCGAACACTCCGAAATATAGGTTCTTGTCGTCATACAGTATACGAACCGATGTTTTGTTGGTAATGGCACCCCCCTGCACCGGTTCTACCCGAAAGAAATTCGTGATTGGCTGGGGGTTCTTCCAGTCTGTCTCATCTAAAATACCATCTATTTTGATGGTTTCCGTTGCCCTAAAAGCCCTTACCTCCACAGGTGTTTCTGGTGGGGGGAAGTTTTGCGTATCGTTTTCTTGGCTTAGACCTTTTAGGTTTGAAACTAACAGGACAATGAACACCAACGGTATTACTTGATATTGGTTATGCTTCATTTCTTGATCCTTAATTAATTTTAATGCCAATCATCATATCTGGCTTGCAATGGACAAGTAATATTAATAGCGATATGATATAGATATTTCTCATGTTTTAAGCATTTTTCAAATTCCAATTAGTTACTACAAAACCCTTGCAGCAACATTGACTGTAGGTCTATTTCGTAAGTATTTAAAACGCTGTCATCGGAAGAATCGTAGATAAAAGCGCTAACCTGAATAGCCTCTTCGCCAATGTGCGTACCTAAACAAGAGCTCTCTTTGAGACGAATAATCTGCCGTGCCAAATGATTTGCGAGTAGTAATTGTGTTTTCCCTTTTGTACTAAGTGACTCTTTAATCTCAGTTTTTTGATTGGTAGTACTTGGTGCGATTTGACTTTTCTCGGGCGGCCATAAGGGTAACATCGAATTAGGTAAACAACCATTATAGGTCGGGTTATCTATATTGGCTACGAAATGAATTTCAGCTATACCCTTCCTTTTCAGTAACCCAATCAAATCTCTTTGCGTTGCGTTGTCCCAGTTAAAAAATATACCTATGCCCGTATAGAAATAGGAGTCTCCCTTGAACTTTTTTCGAATATAAGGTTCCATAAATCCGCTGGGGCACACCAAGAACAGTCTGTTTTTTTCAATTTCCCGATCCGTGCTCATATTGTTATCATTTTATAGCGGACATAAGGATGAAAAAGATTCACTCCAAATTCGTTATGGTTGAAAGTCTTATTTATAATGATATATGCTACTTTGGCATCTACGCTGTTAGGTGCCGTAAGGAAATAATCACCACTAATAACGGCGTTAATTACTCTTATAACCGTCCTAGTCTTAACTCCTCCTTTTCTGCATTTTAACAAATGTTTCAGCTTTTGTATACGCATAGTTTAAAGTTTGATTAGGATTTTTTTAAATAATGCTATGTTTTTCAGCCGATGAAACATAAAAACGTAAGGCTCCGAACCCAAGAACCGCTAATCCTGAACATAACAGTATCAGTAGCACGTAAGACTGGGATTTTCCGCTAATCGGGGTATAAGTAAATTCGGGTAATTTGCTATAATCACCTGAACTAAAAGCTTGGTTATTGTACAGCATTGGTAAAAAATGGTCGCGCCATTCCTTGGCGAAGGAAATAACCTGATTGCGATAGCCCTCATAGGATTCGCTACCATTATCCGCAAGCTGATTCATAGACCCCTGTATCAGAATAGCAGGAGAAAGCCAGGTAAAACGGTCAAGTAGCTGCTGTTGTTTTTGCAACTGATTTTCATACTCGGATAAAACTGGTTCCAACTTCTTTTTGATCAAATTCTGCGATGCCATATAGCTGTGCCAGAACGAACGCTCCTGTGTAGTATCGTTGACCGCATATTCAGGATGGTCTCGCAGGTAATTGTCCAAGATTTCATCTTGTCGTTCCGTAGCTTCAGCCTTTATTGTCCGCATCTCGTTGATCATTAGTCCGCGGGAGGGTATGGGATATAGGGTACTGCCCAATTGATTGAGTATAGAGGGAATCAACAGCACAAAGACCACCCATAAGCCCAATAGGGCGACTGCGTTCTTTGCAGAGCTTTCTGCCCATAGATTGACGGCGAAAGCGAGCGCAAACCAGAAAAATGCATAGGCTAGGCTAACACTCAAAAAAGTAAGGATAGTGCTAAAATTATCTACTACAGGAACTTGGTTTGCTACAAATACCAGTAGTAGCGCAACTATAGTAATTATGGCTACCCAAAAAAATCTGAGCGCTAATTTTTGCAATAGCCATTTATACAACAAAATGGGCTGCGCCGCCAATAGCCTAAGGGAACCGCTTTCCCGTTCCGATGAAAGCACATCATAGGAAAAAGCGATTATCAATAAGGGCAGTAGAAAGATGATTACAAAAGCAACATCAAAACTGCCAAAAAGTAATTGTACCGGACTTGTCATTTCAGAAAAATTTAGGGCAAGGTCGTCGCCCCTAACTGTCGGTTTTACAAAATGTGTGAACATATCGCTCTGTCCCGTGGCCAAAAACGAAAGTTCGGATGGCGGTTTACTCGCCACTCTCGGATGATAATTACCTACCGCCATAGGCGTATTTGGAATGGTCCAAGGACGGGCATTTACTGTCAGGCCTTGTTCCACCGAATCCAATAGTTTCAACATGTTTAGGTCGGATACTTGTATCTCTGCAGTTACCTTTTCAATATCTGCCTTCCTTTTCTGTGTCTTTTGCTGGCCGTTATAGGTGGCAAAACCAAAGAGCAAGATCAGTAAAGCAATAAGTATCTGAATCCACTTGCTGCGAAAAAGTAGTATCGATTCATATTTGAAGTTGTATCGGAACATCATCATATTTTTTTAGTGGTGAAGAACAAAAGGGCAAATGAAAAGAGCGTCCAAAGCCCTAAGGTATTGAGGTTGGAACGGTTGTTCTCTAGTATTTGTCCAAGGGTAGGAGGTTCATACTCGAACTGGGGCAATTTTTGCCAAAAATCGGCACTTGCTTTGTAGCCTCTTTCGCCATACCTGGTGTTTTGGGCCGTGTTGTTGTTCAGAAACGCTTGTGTGGCGATCCGATACTTTTCTGCCGCATCCGAAAAATCCCAGTGCGTGGCATAGTCTGTCTGGGCAATGGCCATACTAAGGAAACGGGTGGGAAGAAACGGCGACAATAAGGCCAAACTGCGATAGGTTCCCGATTGGTTGTCATACTGTTCCTTTAGGTAGTTGTAATGCTTAAAATATACCTCTGCCTCATGTTCTTCCCCTTTTTGTGCCAGATATGCGCTAAAATTAAATGGGAGTTGTTGAAGGCTATCTACCTTATATTCTGTTAAGACTTGTTCTTCCAACAATTTTGCTTCCTTGCTCCACGGGTTGTGTCCGTCAAGACCCGCATCTTTATCCTTTAGTACATTCGCTGCGAATTCTTGCCGTGTAGGGTAGGGGTGTCTTGCCTCGGCAATATTACTAGCAGCTTTGGGAGCGGCCAAACAAGCGATAATCCAAAGGGATAGGGAAATGACCAAGGAGATTCCGGAACGTTTGGCCATATAGGAAACCCAAAGCACCAAGTTGGTGAAAACGGAATAGTAGACCAGAAATACGACTCCCATTGCAGTAAGTGAACTCCATTGGAACACCCCATAATCCGAAAGGTTCGATAGTACCAATCCTGCTAGTATAAGCAGCAATACCGTAATTATTAAAACTGGTAAAAACAAGGCCGTCCATTTGCCCAAAACGATTTTCCAACCTTTTGCTCCTGCGCTTTTCAGCAAGGTATATGTACCCAGTTCCCGTTCTTTGGTAAAGGCATTATTGCCCAATAAGACTATAAGTAAAGGTATAATGAAAAGTAAAATAAAATCGGGCGTTAAATCTCCAAAGCGTGCCAGTCCGGTCTGGTCGGTCGCTGCGCTGAACTCTGCTTCGTTTCGTTTGTGCGCCTCTAAAAAAATGGAGGTACCTACATATTTATCCACTCCCTGATCTACCAAGGATAGAGGATATTTCGGTTTAAAGGCATAGGTGCCATAATGGGCCGCGGAATGTGGGTTTTTTTCACCTTGATTTTCCCAAACGGCACGTTCGCTGACCTTAGCTGCCGCATAATCGGCATTTGTTTGTTGGTATTGTCTGCTACTGATCCAAACGGCGACGCCCAAAAGCAATAGTACTATAAAAATACTGGTGCGCACCCGGCCGTCCCTGAACAATTCCTTTAGTTCCTTATTGATGGTTTTGCGTATCATGCCACGATCGTTTTGTACTCCATCGTTTCTAAATACGCCTTTTCCAATTGGGAGAGGGTAATGTCGGCAGCCACAAATTCTTGTTTCAGTTGCCCATCTTTCATAATACCAATATGGGTGGCGACTTCCTTGGCACGGAAAAGGTCATGGGTGGCCATGAGCGTAGCCACACCTTTTCCTCTCAATTTTTGTAGCAAATGCCCGAACTCGTTACTGGCTTTAGGATCTAGACCAGAGGTTGGCTCATCTAGTAGAAGTACTTTGGCATCTTTTGCGAGTGCAATGGCGATACCCACCTTTTGCCTCATGCCCTTTGAGAAACTAGCGATACGTTTATGGAACGCATCAGATTGGAGCCCTGCCTCTTCCAAAAAGCCCTTTAATTGGTTTTTGTTCAGGTCTTCACCCCCAATTCCAGAAAAATAGTCCAGATTTTCTAAAGCGCTAAGGCTTGGGTACAGCATCAGATTTTCTGGGATATAGGCCAAAAAGCGCTTGGTTTCCAAAGTGTTTTCCTGAACGTTCAATTGGTTGATAAAAGCACTTCCCGATGTAGGTTCAATAAAACCTAATAAAAGGTTGATCGTAGTGGTCTTTCCCGCACCGTTTGCACCCAAAAGGCAATAGATTTCACCTTCTTTTACAGATAGTTCTAGTTGGTCCAAAGCGGTAAAGTCGCCGTACTTTTTTGTGAGATTGTTTGTAATGATCATATCGTTTCTTGTTTTAATGTGAGTTAGCAAGGCCTGAGGGAATAGGCCAATAATCCTGTTTGGGCCACTTTCCGGCGTGCCAAGTAATTAGTTCGTTATCGGTGAGTAAACAACTTTCCAATTGCGTTGTAATAGATTCTTTATCAATATATTGACCGATAAAAACGAGTTCGATTTTTCGGTCGCCGAAAGGGGTCGCCCATTCCGATTCTATTAATTGTTGATTATTAACAAATGCGGCATAGTTAATCCGTTCCGTGAAGGGCATGGATGCCCACCACACGCCAGCAGGATCGGTTTTTAGCGATCCACCTGCTGAACTCCATATCAATGCCTCGTCCGATCTTGTAGCAATCCAGAAAAGGCCTTTACTGCGTATAATTGAAGTTGGAAATTGTTCTGTGGCAAACTTCAAAAAGCGGTCTTGGTGAAAAGGTTTTTTACTGCGGAAGACGAACGAACCGATTCCGTATTCTTCCGTTTCGGGAACGTGGTCATTTTCCAGTTCCCGAATCCAGCCCGCAGAGGTTTCTGCCTCCTCAAAATCGAAGAGGCCGGTATTCAATAGTTCCTTTATTGGGACTTCCGAATTTTTGGAAGGCAGAATTGTTGCTCCGGGGTTCAGTTTGTGTAAAATATCATAGAGGTTGCGTAGTTCTTCCTCTGTTACCAAATCAACCTTATTCAATAAGATTACATTGGCAAACTCTACTTGGTCTGTCAAGAGGTTCACGATAGTTCGGTCATCACCTTCGATATCAGTCAAATTACGAGAGGTTAAGTAATCGGGACTAGAAAAATCCTTTAGAAAATTAAAGGCATCGACCACGGTTACCATACTATCAACATAGCTGAAACGGCTAAGGTCAATGCTACCATCCTCACTTTCAAAACTAAAGGTCTGTGCTACGGGAATGGGTTCCGAAATACCGGTGCTTTCAATCAGTAGGTAATCGAACCGATTTTCTTTGGCCAATTTTTCTACTTCTACCATGAGATCTTCCCGGAGTGTGCAGCAGATACAACCGTTTGACATTTCTACCAAACGCTCCTCGGTCCTAGAAAGGGTATTTTCGTTTTTTACTAGTTGGACGTCAATATTCACCTCGCTCATATCGTTGACGATTACAGCGACTTTTAGGCCCTCTTTATTGTGTAGTATATGATTGAGCAGCGTGGTCTTACCGGCGCCCAAAAAACCGCTCAAAACGGTTACTGGTAATTTCTTCATTATGAATTATTAAAATGTGAGAGAAGGGTTTATGGAAAAGATGTAGATTTCCCCGTTAATTTTAGTAGAATAAAGACGGACTACTAAAGACAAATCCATACTACTATTTAATGTTATGTGCGACGAACACATTATTAATAGTATGAGAATTTTGAACTTTTAAAATATGGTATATCTAAAATTCTAAGCCGTAGTTATCCTACCAAGAGCTGTGGTGGAGGCTTATTGTATAAAAAGGTGGGTGAAACGATTTTTGCAAGTGGACTGTTGTATGAACGGAACACGATAGCGGTACTAGGGACGAAACTAACGTTTAAGACAACTGGTGTAGCGTCCACTAAATATGCATCAAACTGATGCGAATTTGTAGCAATATCACATTGTTCGCAAGAGACTGGAACGTTGTCGTCCGCAATATGGTCGAAAGCATGCAAGTCTGCAAACCTTGGTAAAAGAAAGGCAACTAAAAATAGTAAGGCGGTAAAATTTTTACGTATTGGCCGTTGCATGATTAATTTTTTTCCAGACAAGTTAAAACTAATCATTTTATGTTGATTGAAAACGTGCTATATCATAATTTTTCAGAAACCTATTCTAATTAAAGGATTAAAACAGACCTGTTCAGTGCAAATATTTTTGCTTTATTCTTTTTAAGGACTCGTGCTATCGCTTAGAATTAAATACCTTTGAAAAAATAAATTATAAATAATAAACCTATGAAATACGTACTTATTTGCGCTGTTATGTTATCAGTTATTTCCTGTAAACAAAACCCAGCTGAAACTGCTGAGCATAAAGAAATGGTCGCAACTCACGCTGCTATGGAAATGGCTCATGAAAAAATGACCGAAGAACATGATGCAATGAAAGATAACCACGAAGAAATGATAGCTGCTCACGCTGCCATTGAAAATGATTCATTACACCTTGCGATAGAAAAACAGCATAGTGTCTTACTTGCAAAACACCAAGAGCTTATTGATTCACATACTGCCCTTTTGGACAAACATTCTGAACTAGAAACTAAACATGCTGCTGGTGAGGTTACCCTTGATGAAATGAAAAAAGAACATATGGCGATGACCTCTGAGCATGAAAACATGGAAAAAGAACATCAAACCTTACTATCCGAACATGAAAGAATAGCAGAAGAAGATAAGAAGATGATGATGGAGGATGCTGAGAAAGCTATGTAATAGTTGGTGCCGCTATTGCAAATAATTATAAAGAGTCGATGCATGTCGGCTCTTTTTTTTTCAGATTAGTAACAATATAGCTTCAACTAGCTATTTTGCTAAAGTTCGTTCAAGCCAATAGTTTCGTACTCACTTAATAGTTTTTCAAGTATATCCAGAATATCGTGCGGCATTGAAAGCGAACCACAAATGATTAGAAAGCCCACTTTTTATAGAAATTATTTTAAACAGACAACCCTTCTAACTAAAAAACTAATGATTCCGCATGGCTGTCCTGCAGGACACTTTAGTATACTTGAAAAACAAGCCAATTACATTTCAGCTAACTCATTTTTAAAAGTAGAGTGGTTAATGACATAATTAAGAAATTATTGTAAATACTTTTAAAAAAAACACTCAAAAGATTTAGATATTGAACAGCTAAACATCTTTAAAAAAATAATGTTCCTAGGCAAAGCTCTGGAGTATTGGATTAAAAACAGTTCAATTAACATCAAAATGTATTAATAGTTTGTTAAAATCAAAAACTATGCACAAACTATGCACATTGGAGTAATTTGAAGTAAATCATTTTTTGTTAAAAAAGAAAAACCCCTAGTATTTACTAGAGGTTTCGGAGGTGATGGCACTAGGATTCGAACCTAGGACCGCCTGCTTAGAAGGCAGGTGCTCTATCCAGCTGAGCTATGCCACCTTTTATAAATGTGGGTGCAAATGTATTAAAAATTATATCCTTGTAAAACGAAAACAGTTCAAAAAACAGGATTAAATAGGAGGGGGGTTACACTTGGTATATGGATTCTGTTTTTTTAAAAGTCATTTGAGATGTATTTCCCTGTAAACTAGTTGAATAGGATAATTAAGATTTAAGGTGTAGAAGAACGATTACTTTCATACCTATCGTAGTTTTCCCAAATTTCATCTAAAACTTTTAGAAAAATATCAAATTCAGCTTCACTAATGTTTTCTATACTCATGGCACGAATTTCCTTAATCAGAGGCATCACCCGCTGCATTAACTCTTGACCTTGGGGCGTCATGCTCAGTTTATAACGTTTTTGGTCATCCCTGAAACGAGATTTTTTTAGGAGTCCTTTCTTGCACAAGCCACTGATTACCCTAGAGGTAGTAGCTCTATTTCTAAAGTTTGTATTACTTATTTCAGATTGGGAAGCTTCGACACCTAATAAATGTACGCGCCTAAGAATTACCCATTGTTCTATGGTAAGATCGATGCTATTTTCGGCAAAAGCAGCTATAAAGGTCGCTTGTACTTTTTTTAAAGTGCGGTCCAGATATACACCAAAACCTTCAGTTCTATCCATAAATTATCGTGCTACAGCTCAAAAATAAGGAGAAAAAACAAAATATTGTTGTTGATGCAACAATATTGAAAATATATAGTAACTTTGGAAGGGATAATTTAGTTCAATCAATGATAGATAAACAGGATACATATACACCCCATTTTAAAAGTTATATCCTAGAGGATAGCACCTACAAGGGTGGCGGGAAGAAGATTAAGATGCCAGAAGGTGTTACCGTCCATAAATTATCCTCTAACGAAAATCCTTTAGGTTTTTCCGATAGCGCAAAGGAGGCAATTATTAAGGCCACTAACGAATTAAACTTATATCCTGATAATACGGATATTAGATTACGGCAGGCACTGGTTAAGGATTTTAACAATGAACTTTCTACTGAACATTTTGTAACGGCGAATAGTGGGTCGGAAATCATAGATATTATTTCAAAAGTATTTTTGTCCGAGGGCGATGAAATTATAGTTTCCCAACCTTGTTTTTTGCCCTATACAGCATTTACCAGATGGATGGGAGCCAAGGCGATTAACGTTCCCTTGACACCTGATTACGACTATGATTTGGATGGTATTGTGAGTGCTATTACATCAAAAACTAGATTGATATTTTTAGCATCACCCAATAATCCCTCCGGAAATTATATTCCGCATGATACTTTAAAGGATTTTCTAGACAAATTGCCACCCCATGTAATCGTAATCTATGATGAGGTGTACCGGCATTTTGCAGAGGCTGAAGATTATACTTCAGCTTTGCCGTTCATTAAAGAGGGCTACAAAATGATTGCCATAAACAGTTTTTCTAAAACCTATGGATTGGCGGGTCTCAGGGTTGGTTATTGCTACGCCCCTTTGGAATTAAGCAACTATATTAGGAAGGTCTGCAAGCCTTTTTTATTGTCTTCGCTCGCTTTAGAAGGTGCTATTGCGGCTTTGGAGGATTTAGATTTTGTGGAACGTACCGTTGACTTGGTAAAAAAAGAGCGCAATTACGTATTGAATGGCTTGCAGGAATTAGGTATTAAACATTGGCCTACCCAAGGTAATTTTGTTTTGATAGATCCTCCTGTAGAAGAGTTGAAATTTACTTCCTTATTAGAGCAGCAAGGTATTATGGTTCGTCCAGTAGGTGTCTTCGGCGCTCCAGGAAAGGTTCGTATTTCTTTTGGGGTTCACGAGGCGAATATGGCCATGCTTGCTGCTATTAAAACCGTGTTAAATCATTAAAAATTAAGGTATTATTATATAATTTTAAATAACATGTTGCTTATGCAACACTAAATAAATAAGATGGATACTACGACATTACCAAAACTTCATGAAAACGCTCAAGATTTTATGCCTATTAAGGGTACGGATTATTTAGAGCTGTATGTTAGTAATTCTAAACAAGCGGCTCATTTTTATAAGACAGCTTTTGGATTTCAGTCATTAGCTTATTCTGGCCTAGAAACCGGACTTAAGGATAGAGAAAGCTACGTGGTAGTTCAGGACAAGATTCGTTTGGTATTAACCTCCCCTTTAAAGAGCGGTACGGAAATAGGAAAACATATAGATGATCATGGAGATGGTGTAAAAGTAGTTGCCCTGTGGGTAGATGATGCTACGTATGCCTACAATACGGCGATGGAAAAAGGAGCAACATCCTACATGGAGCCAAAGACAGAAGAGGACAAAGATGGTACCGTGGTCCGTTCAGGAATATACACTTACGGAGAAACCGTGCATATTTTTGTAGAACGAAACAACTACAACGGAACCTTTTTGCCTGGCTATAGAAAGTGGGAAACGCCAGATTATAATCCCTCATCTACAGGGTTAAAATTTGTAGATCATATGGTAGGTAACGTAGGTTGGAATAGAATGAACAAATGGGTAGATTTCTATGCCAATGTTTTGGGTTTCACACAGATTTTGTCATTTGACGACAAGGATATTTCTACGGATTTTACAGCGTTGATGAGCAAGGTGATGAGCAACGGGAACGGAAGGATCAAATTTCCGATAAACGAGCCTGCGGAAGGAAAGAAAAAATCACAAGTAGAGGAATACCTCGATTTTTACGAAGGTGAAGGTATTCAGCATATCGCTGTTGCTACCGATGATATCATAAAGACGGTTAGGGAATTAAAAAGTAGGGGGATAGAATTTTTAAAAGTTCCCGACACCTATTATGACGTAGTGCTAGATCGTGTAGGTAAAATTGATGAAGATATTGCACCCTTGAAAGAATTGGGTATTTTGGTTGATCGCGATGATGAAGGTTACTTATTACAGATTTTTACCCGACCTGTAGAGCCAAGACCCACCATGTTCTTTGAGATTATACAGAGAAAGGGCGCGCAATCGTTTGGAAAAGGTAACTTTAAAGCACTCTTTGAGGCCATTGAGCGAGAACAAGAGCTCAGAGGCACATTACATTAATTAGTAAATAGTTAGGAGTTCAGAGCCATGATTTTTAAATTCTGAACTCTTAACTGTAAACTTATAACTTAAAAATATGCCCATATACCACAACTTAGGAAAGTTCCCGCAAAAGCGGCACACACAATTTACAAAACCAGACGGTAGTTTGTACTATGAGCAGCTTTTTGGTACTATTGGTTTTGACGGCATGTCTTCTTTATTGTACCATGCACACCGACCCACACAGGTAAAGGAAATAGGCGAGGCCATAGATATGACGCCTAAAATTGCCGTAGCCAAGAACATTGCCTCGCGCAAGCTTGTTGGTTTCGATGTCGCCCCAAAAGATGATTTTCTGGATGCTCGGGAACCTATGATGGTAAATAGCGATGTGCTTATCGGTCTTGCGGCTCCAAGAAAATCCATGACGGATTATTTTTATAAAAATGCAGATGCGGATGAGATGCTCTTTATCCATAAAGGAACAGGAATCCTAAAAACATTTTTAGGAAATATTCCCTTTGAGTATGGTGATTACTTGATTATTCCACGGGGGATGATTTATCAGATACAATTTGATACGGAGGATAACCGTATTCTGTATTCAGAGTCTGCACACCCCATCTACACACCAAAACGGTATCGGAATTATTTCGGACAATTGTTGGAGCATTCTCCTTTTTGCGAGCGCGATTATAAGTTGCCACAAGATTTGCAGACACACGACGAGAAAGGGGAGTTTGTAATGAAAATAAAGAAACAGGGCCTATTACACCATTTGGTTTATGCGACTCATCCTTTTGATGTTGTAGGCTGGGACGGATACAATTATCCCTATGGATTTTCAATCCATAATTTTGAACCCATTACGGGGCGTGTACACCAACCGCCACCAGTACATCAGACGTTTGAAACAAGTGCTTTCGTTATTTGTTCGTTCTGTCCAAGGTTGTATGATTATCATCCAAAATCAATTCCTGCGCCCTACAACCATTCCAATATAGATTCCGATGAGATGCTGTATTACGTGGACGGCGATTTTATGAGTAGAACGGGTATTGGTCCAGGCTATATTTCGTTACACCCGGCAGGTATTCCCCATGGTCCCCATCCTGGAACATATGAGGCAAGTATTGGGAAAACAAAGACCGAAGAGTTAGCGGTAATGATAGATACTTTTAAACCACTTCAACTTACAGAAAATGCCATGAAGATTGATGACGGAAAGTATTTTAAGTCGTGGTTGGATAAAGAATAAAGCAGTATCGGTTGGAGTGACCACGAGGATTCGGGGCCGAAAGAGGTTTTGTGCCGAGAACCCTATTAGTAGGTTTCCTTTTCGATACCTCTTTTTCACCCGAAATGGGTCAAAAAAGCCATTAGTAATGACAACTTTTTGAACCAACGGATAACTTTGGAAAGTTAAAAATGATAACTTAGAAAGTGTGTTTACGTCCCTTTGAAGCTAGATTATATAGTAATTTATCATACTTCATAACAACAAAATAGAAATCAACAAATGAAAAAACTTACATCTTGGCTGGACATACCGGCCGATTCGGATTTTAGTATATACAACCTTCCTTTTGGTATCTTTTCAAAGAAAAAGAAGGGGAAAACAAGGGCGGGCATCGCCATAGGTAATCAGATAGTGGATTTGGCCGCCTTGGCCCAAGCGGAATTGATAGACGTTTCCCCCTTTGTCTTTAGACAATCGACCTTGAACGATTTCATCGCCTTAGGAAAGGAAGTAACGAACAAAGTGCGCTTGGATGTGCAGAAGCTGCTAGTCGATAAAAACTCGCCCTTAAAGGAAAAACCTGAAATTTTGGTCTCGCAGGCCGATGTTCAAATGCACCTTCCCATTCATATTGGTGATTATACCGATTTCTATTCCAGTATAGAACATGCTACCAATGTTGGTAAAATGTTCCGTGACCCTGAGAATGCCCTGTTGCCTAATTGGAAGCATATTCCTGTAGGTTACCATGGAAGGGCATCTTCTATTGTTGTGAGCGGCACACCTATTAAAAGGCCTAAGGGACAAGTAATGCCTAAGGGTGCCACCGAACCGGTCTTTAAACCTTCCGCGAGGTTGGATTTTGAACTAGAAATGGGCTTTATTACTGGAAAAAACACCCAATTGGGAGACCGTATAGCAACCGCCGATGCGGGCGATTATATTTTTGGCTTGGTCTTGTTCAACGACTGGTCTGCTCGCGATATTCAAAAATGGGAATACGTGCCTTTGGGCCCATTCTTAGGGAAGAGTTTCGGTTCTTCCATGTCACCATGGATTGTTACGCTAGAGGCCTTGGCACCTTTTAAAGTTGCCGGGCCAAAACAAGACCCCAAAGTACTGCCATATCTGAAATATACGGGAAAAAGTAACTATGATATTCAGTTAGAGGTCGGTTTGCATCCAGAGCAATCCGAAGAGAGTATTGTGAGTACTTCCAATTTAAAGTATATGTATTGGAACATGCAACAGCAGTTGGCGCATCATACCGTCAATGGGTGCAATATAAATGTGGGTGATGTTATGGCGTCCGGGACAATATCAGGTAGGGATGAAAGCTCCTATGGATCTATGCTAGAAATTTCTTGGGGCGGAACAAAGCCGGTTACTTTAAAAGACGGCAGTACTCGTACCTTTATAGAGGATAACGACACCGTAATCATGCGGGGATTTGCCGAAAAAGATGGAATTAAAGTCGGTTTTGGTGAAGTAAGCGGTAAAATTTTACCTAGTGATTAATCGAGATTACATAGATGAACAAAAAAATAAAAACCATATCTCCTTCGGATATCTCACAACCGGAACTACATAGCTATCTTTTAGCTGCAGTGGCACCAAGACCCATTTGTTTTGCAAGTACGGTAGACAAGGAGGGCAACGTAAACTTAAGTCCCTTCAGTTTTTTTAATGTCTTCAGTTCCAATCCGCCAATGCTTATTTTTTCCCCTGCCCGTAGCGGTAGAGACGGGAGTATGAAGCATACCCACGAGAATGTTTTGGAAGTGCCGGAAGTCGTTATCAATATCATCAACTATCCTATGGTAGAGCAGATGTCGCTCTCCAGTACGGCTTATGACAAGGGCGTAAATGAATTTGTAAAAGCAGGATTTACACAGGTAAAAAGTGATGTGGTCTCCCCACCAAGAGTAGGGGAGGCACCCGTTGCCATGGAATGTACGGTAACTCAAGTAATCCCGTTGGCTGATGCCCCCGGTGCAGGAAACCTGATTTTGGCCAAAGTGGAGCGCATGCATATTATGGAGGAATATTTAGATGTAGACGGACAATTAGATACCCAAAAGCTTGATTTGGTAGGTCGCATGGGTGGCAGCTGGTATACGCGTTCTAGTGGCGAATCCCTTTTTGAAATTCCCAAACCAGTCCGCAACAAGGGTATCGGGGTGGATAGTTTGCCGGCTATTGTAGTGAACAGCAGTATTCTTACTGGAAACAACCTTGGCCGACTGGGCAATTTGGAACGTATACCAACGATCGCTGAAATGGATACAATTCGAAATCATGATGCCGTCAATGCAATTCTTTCTGATAGGAATGCAGCTGAATTGATTTTAGAAGTCCACCGACTTGCCCAAAAATGGTTGGAAGAAGGTAATGCAGAAGATGCGCTGGCCTTGTTGTTTAGCTTTGCATAAACGCTTCCGCTTCAATCTCCACCATATAACCGTCACCCACAAGCTTTGCCTCGACCAAGGTATTAGCAGGATTAATTCCGTTAAAGCGCTCACCATGTGCTCTTGCAATGGGTTCCCAATCATCTATATTATGAACAAATATTCGGGTACGCACAACGCTTCGTAAGGTGGAATCAAACGTCTGTAATACCGCTTCTATTTTATCAATGATAAAGTGGGTCTGTGCTGCGGCATCGGCACCTCCGATCATCTTTTTGCCATGTGTAGCCGTAGTTCCGGAAACATGAATGCGGTTCCCCTCTTTAACCGCTCGGCAATATCCGGCATAGGACTCCCATTCCGTTCCGCTAAAAATTTGTTGCCTAGTCTCACTAACTTGCTTAATTGTGAAAGGCTTGGGAATATTCTCCAAGTGATGGCTCAAATCTCCAGAAGCTGTCAGAAAAGGTGGTTTTCTATATTCATCACCGCAATTACCTGGAATAGGTTGGAGATTATGTAGTGCGTCCTTAAGTGTAGCAATATCTTCAGGACTCAAATCAATCTGTAGTATTTTTTTATTATCGGCAATGTGATTTCGTTCGCCAAGTCTTGCGCCTACAATAACGGCCGCTACATTTGGATTTTCCAAAATATAGCGGCTAGCAATATTAGCTATGGAAACATCATGTTTATCAGCTACGTTCTTTACTGCTTTAAGAAGGTTTTGATACTTTTCCCATCCACCGGCGGCATCAATAAATCGTTTGTATTTCATTTGCGACCATGTAGTTAGGTCTGCATCGGAGGGTTCATTTTTATCAATCCATCTATCCGTCAAAAATCCACCAGCCAAGGTGCCGAACGCAAATAACTTCACCTTATATTCCGAGCAAACAGCACTCATTTGCGTAGTTGCCCTTTGGTCTAACAGCGAATGGCAAATTTGATTGCTTACAATGGGAATACCACTAGCACAGGCAATTCGCAAATGTGCTGCATCAAAATTGGTTACGCCGATATGTTTTATTAAACCTTCTTTTTGTAAGGTTTTTAAATGGAAGAGACCATCCAACCAACTTGGGTCTGGATAATTCCAGGCATGGAACTGCATTAGGTCAATTTGGGATTGTTGCATCCGGTCCAAAGCCGTTTGAACGGCTTTTCTAACGTCGTCCAAGGATATAGGCCCCGGTTCTGGAACCCATTTGGTAAATAGCTGTATTTTAATACCTAGCGGATTATTGTTTTTAAAAGTGCCGGTTATAATCTCGCTAGAACCGTAATGGTCGGCCATATCAAAGGTGATGAAACCTTCTTCTACATAAGGTTGTATATGTGTTGAAGTGGTTATTGGATCCAAGGTGTTGCCATCTCTTTCCATATCGGCAATTTGCCATAGTCCCGTGATAATCCTGGATATTTCTAGACCTTCTGCTAGTTGAATTTTTTCTATCATATTTTATTCTTCTGGGAGTGTTTCAAAAATCGTATCCGGGTTTATGCCCCTGCGTTTCAGTTGTTTCCATTTCAACAAAAATAACAAGCTTGCCATCCCCATAACAATAAGCCAAATTGGGGTGGAGTGGAAGTACCATTCCTCTATAGCAGAGGTGAGGTCTTTATACGTATGTACCATTAAAAATAGTAGGAGCGATACTATTCCAGACCATCCAATCACAAGTTGAAGTGACCTACTTTTAAATATACTTATCCTCTCTGCTAGCTGCTTATTTACCTTGGGAAGTGTGATAAGGGTGATGCACATCAACAGGAAATTGACCATCATAGAAGTAACCATAATGTCGATGCCAAGAAAAAAATCCCCTGCAAAGTGAGAGCCAAATACACCAACACTTGCCATAAGTCCCGCTAATAGCAAAGCAACATTGGGCGTGTGGTACTTTTTGTGGATATGGGTTATGAAATTTGGAAAGATGCCATCTTTTGCCCATGCGAACATTAAACGGGAAACCGAAAGTAGCATTGCGGGGAGATCATTGATTAATGCGATAGTGGCACCTAGTAGAATAGCTACCCCAAGACCGGATGGCAATACATAGCTAAGTAGTCCAGGGGCAGAAATATCTTTTTTTAAGGATTCTTCGGCAATATAGCTCCATGGCACGGTATGATAAACGGCCGAGGCAAAGAGAAAATAGAAAAGACCAACAGAAGTAATGGATAACAATATAGCTCTAGGTAATGTTTTTGTCGGGTTTTTTGCTTCGCCCCCAGCCTGGGCAATGGAATCAAAACCGATAAAGCTAGAGAACAACAGAGCCGCTGCCGAAAGAAAAATATACCAATCAAAAGAAGTGTTTTCGGTAGGGATAAATGTTTGTCCTTCCCGCGTTTCTATAGCAGAAATAAAATCCGTAGGAGCGAAATAATATCCGGCAACAATTACAATCCCTCCTAGGAAAAACATGAGAAACATCATAGGTAGTAGGGCAATTGCGTAAGATTTTGCCCCTCTAATATTTACCCCAACAAAACACCATATAAGTAAGAGTGCCAATGAAATTCTAATCACACCTTGTTCTAGGGTTTGCGATAGTCCCATCCATCCCAATTCAAAAAATATATCTCGAATAAAGGGCACGGTGATATATGCGATAACCCCAATGACAATAGAGAGCCCGAACCATTGTGAAAAACTTGCTACAAATCCTAAATAGGGATGGAGCCCTCTGCTTGCATAGATATAACTTCCACCAGCCCTTGGCATGGCAGAGGCGAGAATACCGTAGGCTAGTGCGGCAAAAATGGCAGGGATAGCTGCAAAAGCGAAGGCATATAAAACATAAGGGCCAATACCCGGAACATTTTTTTGAATCATAAACGGCACTACGTTTATGGAGGCGCCCAACATGGAACAAACACCTGTTGCGGTCAAGGCAAGCAGCCCTAATTGTCTGGAAAGTTTAGTAGTCTTATTAAGGTTCATGTATGGTAAGAGCTATGCTTAATCCAAGATAGAACTTAAATGCTTGTTGTCTCCCGTCAATTGCCATTGCCCCAAACTAATTGGGATATTTCCTATACTATTCAATCCATCAAAAAAGGATTTGAGCTGAAATTGGGTGTCTTCACTTTCTAGTTTTCTGGCGTATTCTGCCAAGGCCTGTTCTACCAAATATTTTCCGGTAATGTAACTGGTGCCGTAGCCCGGTTGTCTTAGGTAAAGATGCTGCTCAAAGAGTAAAAGCTCTTTCTCGGTTTTCATCCATCCTCTTGGGGTATAGTTGGAGTGTATTTTTCCAGCTTCTTCCATAGTCATTTCATTCGCATGGGCATATAAGGAGCCTAGACCACGGGCCGCACGTTGGGCAATCATGATGTAGACAATTTCCCGTACGCGCGGACTATCATCGTACAATCCTGCTTGCATAAAAAGTTCTTCAACGGCGGTAGCCATACCTTCGTTTCGTGAATCGAAAATATTATATAACAAGGCGTCTTTTCTAATTTTACTTGTATGCGGCTCGTTATCCATACGAGCGAGTTCAAACCAATGGTAAAAGTGAGAAAAAAGTGGTCTGGGGTCGTAGTGTGCCGTTATCCAGAAAAAATTACGGGTTTCCTTTGGGACAAAGGTACCATAATGAGCTTTCAATGCAGGCTCGAAGTAATCTTTTACCGTTACGATATCTTGGTCCTCTAAAAATGTCAATAAACTATTCGCTGCTTTTTCGTTCAATAGTTGATAGGCTTCTTCTGAATCGGCATCCGTTAATGGAGGTAAGTCACGATTTCTATGTTCTTCTAATTTTAGACCTGTCCAAGCACGGGTAAGTTCTCTTTTTAAAAGTAGAACTTCGTCTTCCCAAGTCAAGGGTACCAAATGTACGTTCTGTTGATACCATGTATAATTTTCTTTGCCAATTCCGGAAGGTCCGGTTTTAGATGCTGCTTGTTCTTCTAACCAAATTGCTAGTTCGGTGGTTGAGACGATTGCTTGGTCAATAGCTTTACCTATTTGTTTGTCTTTTGCTATCCCGGGTTTACTTTTAAGGTTGTTAAGGTCCGTAACTTGAGTACGAATATCCCTTATGCCTGCTATCCATAAATCTTTTGCATTTCCCGTAAGGTTGGTTTTTGCCTGCAGGTTTAAAGATGGTATAACGTTTAACTGTGCTATGAATTCCTTTGACTTTTCTTTGGATAAGGGAAACTCATATTGCCAAACCTCTAAAACTGCATGGTGAGTTGGTCCTTCGTGAGCAGGGACATCGCTACGGGAGGTCCAAATGGTTTTGTAGAATGCTGGATCCCGCTCCCAAGGTTTTAAAATACGTTGGTTAAAATCGTAGCCGTTCATTTCTGCTTTTACAATGTGCCAATCTACCTGTTTGGGTATAGGCCATGTTGCTATATCTATGGAGTTCAGGCGTTCTTGAAGGGCCATAAAATCCGTATCTCTTTTTATAAATGTAGCGTTGCGGTAGTCAGGTGCTCCTTCGTATGTAGGTGGTGTTTCGAACGTGCGCCAGTCTTTAAATAGCTGTTCTAGTTCAAGGTAAGGTTCCGTTTTCTGCTGACCGTAGGTAGAAACGGAACTAGATACTAAGAATAAAAAGATAGTAGCGTAGGTATTTATAGAGAATGTCATAGTTATATTTAAATTTTGTAAAAGATAGGGTATTCAGGTCTCTTTTAAAAGGGATATATTCATTTGATGTAGTATTCTAAAAGTGCGTACAATCAACTTTTTATTTAGGCGGTTATTTTAGTTAGAACACATTTTGCTATTTACCAGGTAGCAAGAAATTAGACATTATGTAGTCTACGTAGGAATAAAGCTAATATGTTGTAAGTTTTTGTGTAAACATATATCTTTAGCTATGTTTAAGTTCAACTATTTCGTTAACCCGCAGTTCCCTAATGGCTAAAATAGAAATAACCGGTTCTCCAGACGAACTGGAAAGAGTAAGTACCTTTTTATTGAACAATAATATTAAATTTAAGATTAGGGATGATTTTGGAAATCATTCCCATGAAGTTCTTGAAAAGTTTAATGTATTGATGAAAAAGTTCAATTAGACATCAAAACAGTAATTAAAACTACAGTTTAGTTTTATAAGTCCGTAAAGAAAATGAAATGTTGTATGTCATGGACAAGATAGAGATAGATGCTTAGCTGTGGCTTTTGGTACACATAAGGATATGTTCATCTATGTTTGACGAAATAAAGTGAACCAATAAACATGTAGGTCGAATACCTAATTTATGTCAAGAGAATAGAAAATTATATCTTGTTCTTCCATAGTTTCTATTATGAGCTTTACATAGGTGTTTATTGTTTTCTTAAAATTCTGTGGTTCAGTAATAGCAATCCCTGCCTTCCAAATTGTTTCACGTTCCTTACCAACGCAAATACAGTACAGCGCTGTTTCTGCATGGAAAACGGTGTAGTTGTCATAATAACTGCCTTCATAAAAAATAGCTTGATGGCTTAAATAATCATCACTAAATGTATTAAGAAACCTATCTGTATCTGCAAGTTTAGTACGTAATGTTTTCTTATTTTCCGAGCCTATAATCTTGGTAAAGAGAATAGCATCAAAATCCTTGTCCAACAATTGCTCCTCTACCTCATTAAGTTGTTTTTCCGATCGCTCTGCTGTGGTAAAGTTAATATCAAAAAGGTCTATGCTTCTTACAGCTTCTACATTTCTTTTTTTGAACTCATTCTGTACTTTAGTCTCAAAATCTTCCCTGGCGGACTCATTCTCAGTCATTCCAACGATAAGCACTTTATAAGCATGAAATAAGACCGTATCGGGGTCTTTCCAATTGCTTACCAATTTTGCCGAGGAACAACTCCACAAGAAGCTCACGACGGTAAGTAGTAGAATTGTTTTTTTCATAATAGGTTATTCAAAATTTAAACTGGTGACTGCAAGAAAGTTGTCTGTTTCACATCTAAACTTAGACTTAGCATTTGCAGTGCTATAAATCTGGAAGTACCATAAATGGAATAGTGACATGAAATCCTATTTTTTTAATGACGGGCTCAATAAACAATCGTTCTACAAAGGTATGTTTGTTCTGTACCATGACCAGCAGATTCATTTTATATTTTAACTGAAAGTTATTGATAGCCGTTATAATTTCTTGGTTACGTACATCGTGGAAATTATGGGCGACTCCCTTCAATTTAGTTTCCAGCTTTTCCTGATTTTTGAGCTGCTTTTCGCTAAGGTCATAACCGTTCGAAACATGTAACACTTCTATGCTGCAAACATGTTGCTTTGCAATGCTAAGTAGAATCTTTAAAGGTGCTGTTTTAAAGTCGACTTCATAGTCCGTAGGGAATAAAATTTCCTTGGGAACCTCATAATCAAAATTGGGTGGTACCGCAATCACGGGGCATTTTGCTCGCTTAATAATATCTACAGTATTGGTACCGAACAATATCTCCTTTGCTCCGGTAGCCCCTTTGGTACCCATAACGATTAGGTCTAGCTTTTCGTCCATTACCATTCTTGTAATTTCGCCGGTGAGCGTATTTAAGCTTGCAATACAACTAAACGTATGGTTATCATTTGGGTACTCTTTTTGTATTCGTTTTTTTAGCTGCGCTAAATTTTCTACCGCAGCTTCCCGTATTACATCTCCCAGACCAATAAGGCCAGGACTACCAACTAGATATTCTGCATGGTATACCGGTGGCATATAGGTATGCAAAAGATAAAACTTGGATTCCATGCCTTTAAATGTTTTTAGGGCATATTCGATAGCCTCATATGAGTTGTCCGAAAAATCTGTTGGAAGCAGTATACGTAGCATAATCAGCAATTTTATAGATTGAATATTCAAAGCTATGTGTATTAAGTACAAAAAACCATGATATTGGTCAGTTTATAACATCGTAAATTTTGTAAATTGCAGTTAAATATAAGGATAGCATGAAAGGTAAATTTGACACATTAATAGCATCTGAAATCCCCGTTTTGGTAGATTTCTTTGCAGAATGGTGCGGCCCTTGTAAAACGCTTGCGCCAATTTTAAAATCTGTAAAGGACGATTTGGGCGATGCCGTGAAAATAGTAAAAATCGATGTAGACAAAAATCAGCCTTTGGCCGGCAAATATCAGGTTAGGGGCGTGCCTACAATGATACTTTTCAAAAATGGAAAACAGCTATGGCGAAAGTCGGGAGCTTTACCAAAGCACGAGATAGTTGGAGCTATTAAAGAAATCTCCTAGCAAGTTTTGTTTTTAATCGTTGAAGTTGAATATTCAGATAATTAAGTTACTGTCGAAAAACGTGGACATTTGCGGCTCAAATAGTTAAAATCCTAACTCTTGCCAGGCAAGGGCAGCAGGCCCTAAAATAGCTTCCCCACTTGTAGATTTCGATAATACTATTTTCACCTTGCCCTTGTAGGCACCGAACAGGGCCGTTTCCATCTGCTTTTTAAGCGGTTTCAAAAATAAGTCTCCAGCCTGACTAAGCCCTCCGGCAATAATAAATGCTTCGGGTTCTAAATGGGCTACGGTATCGGCCATTTTACTACCGAGAATTTTGGCTGTTCGTTCAAAGGCTTCCAAAGCTATGATGTCACCTGAATGTGCCGCTTTAGAAATATCCTTTCCGGTTAGGTTTTCAAAACTATAAGATCGCAATATGGATTCCTCAGTCTTATCGGACAAAAGTTCAAAAACAGTACGTTTGATACCGGTAACGGAGGCGTAGGTTTCCAAGCACCCTTTTAGTCCGCAATTGCATTGCCTGCCTTCTGGTAAAACGTTTACATGGCCCAACTCTCCTGCCATGCCGTGTTCCCCATATATTAATTTTCCTTCATTGATAATACCGCTGCCCAAGCCGGTCCCCAGGGTAAGTACTACGAAATTTTTCATGTTTTTACCCATACCAAAATACAGTTCCCCTAATGCGGATGCGTTGGCATCGTTGGTCATGAATAGGGGTCGGTCAAGAAATTCTTGTACCATTGCTTTTACGGGTACTTTAAATCCCCATTTAAAATTGGGTGGATGTATCATTTCTCCTGTTTTATAGCTGGCGTTGGGCGCACCAACTCCAATGGCTACTATAGAATAATTTATACCTAAAGAGGCGGTCAAATGCGCTATTTCTTTTTTTAATTGCGCTTTAAAGAGGTTAAGAGCTTGGTTTGCTCCTGTTTTAAATACATTGCTTGCCACAATGTTCCCTTTGCGGTCTACCAAACCCAGTTTAGTAAAGGTACCGCCAATATCGAGGGCAAAAACTGTTTCTTTTGAAGTGTTATCCATGGTAAAAATACTTTACTATACTGCCAAAAATCAGCTGTTGTTGTAGCATCTAAAAATAGTCATCAGCTTATCTTAAAAATACCGTAAAAGGTATGATATTTGTTTGAAATCACCTCATTTAGGAAGCGGCAATACCAATAACGGAACTGTTGTTTGGAAGGCCACATTTTTGACTACCGCCTCATGGGTCAATTTTTCCAGAAAGCTATGCCAGTAGTCTATAATAGAGACCATGCCAATACTTTGGTGCGCTTCAACCTGAGCACGAATTTGGGCAGCTATTTTGTCTTTTTTATTCATTTCCACGATTTCAAAAGGAATGTCGCCCAAGCGTTCTGACAAGGTTTTTTTGGCGGTTATTTTTTGTGGACTTTCTTGCTCAGCTGTTTTAATATGTAAAACCCGAATTTTGGTGTCCCAAAGCTTTGCCAACTCTAACATAGGACGTAATTCATATTTATCATATACATGTTCATAGCCAGTAGCAAAGAGTAGTTCTATTGGATTAGTAAATCTGTATTTGGCAGGTACTGCAATTATAGGGCAAAAATCGATCTTACTAATAATGTCTACCGTGTTACTGCCCATGAAAATACCCCTTAGCCCACTTGCACCCTGGGTACCCATTATAATAAAGCGGATGCTGCGGTCCAGAACGGTTTTGCCAATAGCTTTTGGCAGCGAGTTAGGTCGGGAAATAGTCTTGAATACGTGTTCCGGATTCTCCTCTTCGGCCGATATCTTATTAACAACAGTTGTCAACTCTTTTTCGGAGGCATCTTTTGCAATTTTGAAAAGTTTGGACTCCGGATCGCTTACACCGGTGTGGAATACGTTTAGGATATAGAACGTACATACCTCTTTTTTGAAAAGCTCTGTGGCATACCTCAAGGCGTTGTATGCATTTTCCGAAAAATCGGTAGGAACAAGTACGTTGGTCATGATTGCTTTTTTGTCAAGTTGAAAAGAAATGTTTTTTGATCAATAGATCCTCCAAGCTATCTCTCGATCTTGGATTCTAAAATAATTAAAGATATTAAAATCAAAAGCGTTACATAGAAAGTCTCAAATGGATAGTGCAAAGGTTGCCCTGGCCTGGCGACGTTGTCCCTCCATCAATTCAAAAATAGAAGTGTTGCGAAGCATAAAAAATGATATTGATCAGTTAAATACCTTTATTTTAAAATTTGAGATGTGGTGGATTGAGAAATATTAAGCTTACCTATCTAGTTACGAGCTCTATAGATTAAAGCAATAAGCACCTATCTAACATAACTGCACAAAGTACTAATAAGGTTTATTTGCCCAATTTCTATAGTAACGTGGAAACCTGAATCATTGTTAAAACTTTTAGTGCTGTTTGTACTTTTTTCTAAATAATGTAAAGCAAAAAGTCGTTGAGCCTATATACGTTGGTGGTCTATACATTATGTAGAGATGGTAGTATTCTTTTTAAAGTTGAATAACTGTTATTTGTTTAATTTCAAGATTTTATTACTGATTTTAATCATTGCGGTAGTATGGCTTATCAGCTATATTTAGCATCTGTTTGGAAAACCAGGGGTTAGTTAAAACCATACCCTTAATTCAATGTTAGTTTTTAAACCAATTGATTATGAAAAAACCATATTCGAATACTTTAGGAAAAAGTTTTTACCAAAAAACAGGAAGTTTATTTTTTGCTTTTGCCAATGCGGATGGCACAGTACATCCCAAAGAAGTAGCAATATTAAAAAGGTTGGTTAAGGAGATGTGGCTTCCGTTGGATGATATAGAGGACGACTATGGAACAGATGCTGCCTTTCAGATAGAAATTGTTTTTGATTGGCTGATGGAAGAAGATAAAGAAAGCGAATCTTGTTTTGATGAGTTTAGTAATTTTTACAAGGAGCATAAGAGTATGTTCACGGAGCCAATTAAAAAACTCATTTTCGAGACCTCTAGTGCTATAGCCAACTCGTTTTCCGGAAAAAACAAGGCAGAACTGATGTTGCTAGGTAAGCTAAGCTTACTTTTTACAGGTGCTATATAAAAAATCTGTTCCCATTTTTTGGATGGGAACAGACCTTCAGTGGGGTTGTGTAAATCACTTTTAATGGCTTGCAAAGGAGTGTTTGCGTTTTTCCAACTGTCGATTTAAATCCTTAATCGTTCCTGCAACGGCTTTCTCAAAATCATCTGTTTTTGTAGATGCAAATATTCGTGGCCCTGGGGCACTTAATTCAATTTCACAAATTTTAATATCTCCGGATGCACTATGTTCTTGTTTTATGAAAACTTCAGCTTTTATGATCCAATTGAACTTTTGTTCCATTTTCTCTAGTTTTTTGGTAATAATACCGTTCAATGATTCACTGGTAGGCATGTGTACATACTGTATGTTTATTTGCATAATTATATTTTTTATGGTTTAACTATTCTTAAATTTTTAGGTCAAAAATTCAAGATTAATAACAGGACTAAAATAGCCCGATGTTAGTGGGTATAAAATGATATTTATCAGGTTTACCCAATCCTATGGTTATTTGTGGGTATGTTACGTTAACTGAGGGTATATGATAATTGTCATGGTTCTTTTTCTACGACATGAATACCTTAGTCCCTATACTATGTAAAGGAAATGAAAGTAAAAAAGGCAAGTGTAGTATTTCTTGTATGGACGGTACTCGGGTTCTTATTAGTAGTAGCTTGTGGTTCCGATCAGGAAAAGCGATTACCGGAAAAAACGACGATTAGGCAATCTGTCTATGCATCAGCTACCGTTCAGCCAGATAGTTTGTATCAAGCCTATGCAAGTGTATCCGGTATTCTAGATGCCAATAGGGTAGCTGAGGGGGATACGGTACAAAAGGGCGATTTGATTTTAGAGGTCATCAACACAACTCCAGAGCTGAATACCCAAAATGCAAAGCTGGCCTTAGAATTGGCTACGGCAAATTATAGCGGTGGCGCGGGAATTTTAAGGGGCTTAGCCGAACAGGTTGCCGCAGCCCGACTTACCTACAAAAACGATTCCATTAACTACTACAGGCAAAAAAGGCTTTGGGAACAAAAAATAGGTTCCAAAATGGAATATGATAACCGACAATTGGCTTTTGAACTCTCCGGCACTAATCTATCGCTTCTGCTTAATCAATATGATAGAACCAAAAATGAATTGCTTACGAAAATGCGTCAGGCCGATAATAATTATAAAACCGCAAAAACCACTACTTCCGATTTCAACGTAACTAGTAAAATCAATGGTAAGGTATATGCGCTTTATAAAAATCCTGGAGAAATTGTAAGTACTATGGAACCTTTGGCAGCCATAGGCAGCGCTCATCTTTTTTTAATTGAACTTTTGGTAGATGAGGTAGATATCGTGAACATTAAAACAGGGCAAAAAGTCTTACTGGTGCTGGATGCTTACGCAGATACTGTTTTTGAAGCCAAAGTAGGCAAGATTTATCCTAGAAAGGAAGAGCGCTCGCAGACCTTTACCGTAGAAGCGTTTTTTGATACACCTCCTGCCGTCCTGTACCCTGGACTCTCCGGCGAAGCTAATATTATTGTTGCAGAGCAAATTGATGCCCTTGTCATTCCGCGGGACTACCTCATAGAAGGCAATAAAGTACAAACGGAAACAGGTGTCCAAACCTTAAATTTAGGAATTCAGGATTTAGATAGGGTACAAGTACTGGAAGGTCTGGATGCAGAAACCTACATATTAAAACCAGAGCAATGACCAATTGGAAAGTGATTTTGAACATTGCAAAAACCCATTTACTGACCAAAATGAAATCTACGGTCACTGCCACATTAGGAGTAACTTTTGGAATTGGCGCCTACATTACCTTGGTAAGTTTTATGACCGGTCTAAATACCTTATTGGATGATCTGATATTAAACCAGACCCCACACATCCATATTTATAATGAAATAGAACCCTCTAAACAACAGCCCATTAGCTTGTTCAATGATTTTGAGGACGCCCTTAATACGGTTTCTTCAGTAAGGCCAAAACAGGGGCAGCTGAAAATACACAATGCAGTACCTATATTAAACAAGCTTAAAAGTGACAGTAACGTAAAAGGTGCCACTCCACAATTACGGGCGCAGATTTTTTACCTTGCAGGGTCCATTGAGCTAGGAGGCAGACTTATAGGAGTAGATATTATGGAAGAAGTACGGCTCTCTAATATAGAGGACTACATAGTTAACGGCACGCCAGAAGCCTTGCGGAATAGCGATAACGGTATTCTACTGGGACATGGACTGGCTGAAAAAATGTCCTTATCGGTTGGGGATAGGGTGCAGATCAGTACCGTATCCGGCAGTGTATTTCCGTTAAAAATTGTAGGTATTTATCAAAGTGGAATAGCAGAAGTGGACAACCAACAAAGCTTTACCAATCTTAAGACCGTGCAACGTATTTTGGGAGAGGTTAACAGTTATATTACCGATATTAATGTGAAATTATGGGATATGGACATGGCGGTTCCGATGGCCAATACCTTGGAGAAACAGTATGGGGTAAAGGCGGTGGATATCAAAGAAGCTAACGCACAATTTGAGACTGGGACCAACATAAGAAACCTTATCACCTATGCTGTCTCCATTGCCTTATTGATTGTGGCGGGATTTGGTATCTATAATATTCTGAATATGCTTATTTATGAAAAAATGAAGGACATCGCCATTTTAAAGGCAACGGGCTTTTCTGGGAACGATGTGCAACTTATTTTTATGAGTCAGGCCATGCTTATCGGCACCCTTGGTGGTCTGCTAGGCCTCTTAGTAGGTTTTTTGCTGGCTATAGCAATAGACCACGCACCTTTTGAGACGGATGCCATGCCCACACTAACCACCTATCCCGTAACGTTTGAATTTATATATTACCTTATTGGTATCATCTTCGCTTTGATATCTACCTTTATCGCCGGTTATTTACCATCAAAAAAAGCGAAAAATATAGATCCTGTTGAAATTATAAGAGGCACATAACTCATGTCCAAAGTTTTAGTCACCAAACATATAGACAAGTATTTTCACAAGCCCAAAGAGTTCCACGTGCTTAAGGATATTACCATGGGAGTTACCCAGGGCGAGTTCGTTTCCGTTATGGGCAAATCTGGTTCAGGTAAATCTACCTTACTATATATTCTTTCTACTATGGATACCGATTATACCGGTGAACTTTACTTGAACAATTCTCTGATATCCGGAAGGTCCCAACAAGAACTCGCACGAATACGTAACAAGAATATAGGCTTTGTTTTTCAATTTCATTATTTACTATCGGAATTTACAGTACTGGAAAATGTCATGCTTCCCGCTAAAAAACTAGCTGAAAAATCACATAAAGAAATAGAATATGATGCCTTGGAAAAACTGGAGATGCTACATATTGGTCACTTAGCACAGCAACGAGCCTCCAGAATATCAGGCGGAGAAAAACAACGGGTCGCTATTGCAAGGGCTCTTATAAACAAACCTACCATTTTAATGGGCGATGAACCCACGGGAAATTTAGACAGCCATAATTCGGAAAATGTCTTTGATATTTTTAAAAGGCTAAAAGAGAAAGAAGGCTTGTCTCTGCTCGTAGTTACGCATGACCATGATTTTGCCAAACGTACTGATAGGATTATAGAGATGGAAGACGGACGGGTTTTGTAGTGTCACAAAGCATAACCAAGTAACAGCAGATATTTAAGGTATGTATATGATAACAAGGAAAGAGTAGAAGAAAACGTTGTGGAAATACCCCTAAAAACATGAATTCCAAAGTTGTTTGTTATGTTCAAACTACCATTTTTATTCTCTTAATGTTCGCCATTAATACAGTTGTTTTATGATAGGTTGTAGCAATGTAAACAATAAAGAAAATTCTAAGCCCCAAGTCAAAAGCAGAATTGTTGTTGCAGAGCAATACCAATTATAATCAGCTTCTTCATTTTGTAGAACGCCTACCAAAGCAAAAACAGAATGCAATAATTCCTGCAACATATTTGAATAGAAATATTGGCGACGTATTTGAGCACCTACACCACTGGCACAGGTTGTTTTTAGGTTGGTATGTAGAAGTAATGAAGGGAAACAGTCCCGAAATGCCGGCAAAGCGATATACAATAAAAAGGCAAACGAGAAATGAAAAGGCCATTATGGTTACGAATATGACCAAAATCTTTTCGAAAAAAGTGTATTTAGCTACGAAAAGAAGACCATATAAATTGAAATTACTGTGATGGTCACAATTAAAACCGTTTCATACTAATGATGGTCATTAACACTAGGAAAATAAATATGAATAATACCAAAAATAATATTGGAAGATATTTCAAGAATTCCCATCAAAGAATTCCATTGACCGGATGAAATACCAAGGATAATAAGTATGGTAATTAACTTACCGTATTTCCGTTGTTTCTTAAATGCAAATAATGCGGTCTTACCTATTAATCAGGCATAATTGCTATAAACGTAAATTAATATACCTAATAAAAACAGCTCAATAATAGTATCCATAGTAATTGGATGTCATACGTACTACCGGCAACAATCATTGAAGTCTCACTGCTCGCACCAATGGTATAACCAATAGCAAAAACACCGGGGCCAAAAGTCAATATCACCCGAAGAATCTTTTTCTATAGAGATGAACCTGGTGTGATATTATCCATTTTATTATGCTTTTAGTTTTGAGATTAGTGCTAGCGTGTCCGCAACTTTCTTTTCAAGCCCCTTAAAGTCTTTCTTAACAAGAATCTCTTTGCTAATTAGCTTTGATCCCATGCCTACGCAAGTTACGCCAGCATCAAACCATCCTTTTAGGTTACTTTCTTCGGTACTAACACCACCAGTTGGCATAACGCTAGTCCATGGTTGTGGACCTTTTATTGCTTTTACAAAACCTGGACCATAGGTTGACCCCGGAAACAGTTTTACAATCTCACAGCCAAGTTCCTCGGCGTTATTGATTTCGGTTAATGACCCACAACCAGGAGACCATAATACTTTTCTTCTATTACATACCTTGGCAATATCTTCTCTTAATGAAGGAGTTACTATAAAATTGGCCCCCATTTGCATAAAAAGGGACGCTGCCGCAGCGTCTGTGATTGAACCTACGCCCATAATCATTCCTGGTAGTTCTTTCATAGCGTACTTGTTCAACTCAGAAAAAACTTCAAAGGCAAAATCACCACGAGCGGTGAATTCCATCAAACGAGCCCCGCCATCATAACAAGCTTTTAATACTTTTTTTCCCAACTCTATATCGGGGTGGTAGAACAAAGGGACCATTCCTGTTTCCTTCATCACTGTTGCTACTTCTATTCTTGAATATTGTGCCATAAGCCATGTTACATCTTTCCCAAAGGGAAAGAATTGTTTAATTCGTTGTATTAGTATAATATATTCTTTTGAACCATCTTTCAAATAACTCGATTTTCCAAGAAAATTAATTCCCCTACTTGGGAGGGGTCAGGGGAAGCCTATCTGGCAACCCGACCTGAGGCATCGCCGCCCATCAGTTTTTCAACTTCTGAAACGGTAACCAGATTCGCATCACCTTTAATAGTATGCTTTAAACAAGAAGCTGCAACCGCAAAATCCAATGCGTTTTGATCGTCTTCCGGGTACTTCAACAGGCCATATATCAAACCTCCCATAAACGAATCACCGCCTCCAACACGATCCACGATATCGGTAATTTGATATTGGCGTGTTTCGTACATCTTGGAGCCATCCCATAAAACCCCCGCCCACGTATTGTGCGATGCGGAAATGGAGCCTCTTAAGGTGGTAATTACTTTTTTCGCTTTTGGGAATTTTTGCATCATCTGCTTACATACCGAAAGGAAGGCTTCAGCTTTAACATCGTGTCCGTCTTTATGAACATCTAGACCTTCTGGGTGTATGCCGAAATGCTTTTCTGCATCCTCTTCATTCCCTAGAATAACATCGCAGTAGGAAGTCAGTTCGGTCATGATTTTTTCGCGATTGCCGCCGTAGTTCCATAATTTTGCGCGGTAATTTAGATCTGTAGAGATCGTTATGCCTTTTTGGTCGGCTGCTTTCACGGCTTCCAAGCATACATCAGCCGCACCTTGGGAGATGGCAGGCGTGATTCCCGTCCAATGAAACCATTCCACGCCTTCAAAAACAGCGTCCCAATCAATCATCCCAGACTCTATTTCGGCAATGGCGGAATGCGCACGGTCGTATATCACTTTAGATCCTCTAGAAACCGCACCTGTCTCCAAGAAATAGATACCAAGTCGATCGCCACCAAAAACAATCTTATCGGTGCCGACACCTCTTTTACGCATTTCCATTAAGGCACATTCACCGATATCATTTTTCGGAAGGCGGGTCACAAAATCAACGGGTACACCATAATTGGCCAAAGAGACTGCCACGTTCGATTCTCCACCACCATAAACAACGTCAAAACTGGTTGTTTGCGAAAACCTTAAAAATCCAGGAGGTGCCAAACGGAGCATTATCTCGCCAAAGGTCACAACTTTTTTCATATGAATTGTATTGGTTTAAAACTGTTTTCGCCACGTAAATTTGGTTTGTCATATAAACGCCTATATAGCAATAAACAGTGTAACATCTTTACTATTTAATCCCTAATGCTTGACTTCCACTAACTACTATTGAGCTAGGATAACCGTTCAAGTTCTGTCATCAAAAGGTAAATTAATTATCCCTATCTAGGTTTTAGTTTAAAGCTTATCAAACATTCAAAAAGTTGTACAAATATTGCACAAAGGAAATAAAAAAAGCCTTTCAATTTCTTGAAAGGCTTTTTTTATTAGTAGCGGGAACTGGACTCGAACCAGTGACCTTCGGGTTATGAGCCCGACGAGCTACCTACTGCTCTATCCCGCGATATTGCTTTCCAAGATAATCAACTTCGCATTTTTGCATTCGGCTCATAAG